>Ga0316209_1000072_pt1 | contig 212301 bp, 198 predicted proteins | sample 6monopyrite_MG_FD_204945 | JGI IMG/M metagenome (GOLD analysis project Ga0316209, IMG submission 204945) | Microbial mat bacterial communities from mineral coupon in-situ incubated in ocean water Damariscotta River, Maine, United States -... | ecosystem: Environmental > Aquatic > Marine >... | reverse complement strand
GGGAGTTGTGAGCGATATTTTCCTTGAGATAATATTCAAACTTTTTTTCTAAATTTTAATTCAATCTTCCTGATTGATTTTTTACTTCGTCTGGATTTTTTAAATTTTAATATTTTTCAATTTCACTGCATCACTTATTAAAAAATATTTCGTTTTAACTCTATTTTTCAATTTTATTTTATGAATTTTTAATTTGGTATTTTTAAGCTGCTAATTTTTTAAGGGTGGATGTCCTATTAACTCTATGCAATGCGTATGAATTTATCACCTGCTCTGGGCGGAATAAATACACCTGACGATACGATTAATGTCTATGTCGATAACTTAAAAGTTGTTAGTTCCGTTCCATTACCCGCATCTGCCTGGTTATTTATCTCAGGGCTTATTGGCTTCGCTGGCCTTGCAAAACGTAAGGCGATCAAAAACTAATATTGATTTTTTTGTGTACAGTACACATACGCTAACACCAAATATTAAACAGCACACCACTAATTAACTTCCCGACCCATAGCTGGGAAGTTAATCACCTCTGATAAAAACACTAAATGCTCAATAGTGCATGATCTGTACCATTGGAATAGGTGCAGCCTCCTCATATTTTTTCATAAAGGCCGTATAGGACTCAGTATATTGTCGACCGCCGGCGGGATCATTTACTCTGATAAAAGTACCATCCGGTGTGCCGTCTCCATAGATGCCTCGCGCCACCCGTGCATGTAATGCCCAAGTGGGTGTAAGGTCTTCGTCACCAACAACAATCAAAGGCCCGAAGTCTTCTATTAAGGCGCGGAAGCCACTTACGGTATAACTCATCGGGGGTTCAGCTTTGAAACCCATCGCGGTGGCAAAATCATCCACTTTAGCCGGTGGTAGACCTGTATCATTATCAAATATTGTGCGATATTCAGCACCTGCCGCATCAACTACATCCTGAATAGAATAACTGACTGCGTCTTTCCATGACTTGAGCATTGTCGCTACCGTGGCCCAACAGGACATACTACTCGGCTGCGCGATAATAGGTACGACACCGGGCACCGTATAGTCAAAAGAAGCAGAACTGACCGGCGCAGATCTGTCGGTACCCACTTCTATAGACTCGGTATCTCGGCTGATTTTGATTTTAGGATTCTTCTTGGTTGATTCAGCATCAATCAGTTGTTTAACCTCTTTTTGCTGAGTGAGTTTTTCAGGTTTTTTGGATGGCACACCCACCATAGATTTAAGTGCACTATAAGAAAGTTTTTTAGCCTCTTCAGGTGTTATCTGCTGATCTTTTTTCGCCTTCTTAATCACATTAAGGGTTTTACCAATATCCTTTTTCATGCCCTGTTGTTTTTGAATATCAGCAGCAATACCTGCCAGATCAGTCACACTCTTAGACGTAGTCTGTAATGCCTTGATTGCATTTTGCTGCGTGCCTTCCAGACCAGTAATGTCTTTAAATATTCCGGCTTTGGTAATCGCATTAATCGCGGCGCTTAAGCTGGTGGGGTCCGGTGCAGCAGGTGCCGTTTGCATATTAATGAGATTAGCAGGAAGATCTTTAGGCTGAAGATTTCCAGGATCTGTTCTACGTGTGTCTGTAGACAGAGCAGAAATATCTGTGGGTTTTGTACCACACGGTTCATCATTAAAACGCCAGTGCAGGGTTTCATCCATTTCTTCACAACTATTACATTTACCCATAACCGATTCCGCATAAACCCCTTTTGTAGGCACACTCACTCTAAACGGATCGGCTTTTGTAGTGGGTTTATAATAAGCGAATAAATCATCAACGCCTTTAAATACAGGGTCCAAACGCTCACCCGGCACGACCTTAAGCACCAGGTTATTACCCACAATGCCTGAGATTTTATTTTCAACCACACTGGCGACACTTCTGCCCCCGGAGTTGGGCGCAATATATCCATCTAGTAATCCAAACAGTCGACTGGAATCCATTGAAAACCAGATAACTTTATGAGACTGCTCAAGGTGCTCATTTAAAAAGCTAATAAGTGCCTCAGCAGCATCACGGTCTTCTTTTCTTGGGTTACGTAATTCCTGCCTGTTTAGCGGTGTATACATCAACGCCGCATCGGTCTTTTCTTCAATAATAATCTCTGGTGGAAATCCAAACTCAAAACTTACCTGTGTGGAGTTAATAATGTCATTGTTAACTCGACTATTGCGAATGATATATTCATTCAAATGCTGTGTACGATAACTGAGATACGCAGACCTTAAAATAATTCGTGATGAATTTTTAACACTGGTATTGGCTCTAAAGCGAAGATGTTTAATCTGCTGGCGATTAATAGTCTGTAACGATTTGCTGGCCATATTCACCTGCATGGGACGACCTCTTCGATAGCTGGATAATATTGTAAAATCAAGATCCAGCGTCACTTCATTGCCACCATCATCAATACCATCTACCTGCATCGTTTCAATAAATTTACGCACAATATCTGCTGCATATTTCTGCTCAAAAATTGCATCCTTCTCAGCTTCGGTCAATGGCCGTTCAACTGAATAAGGGATAATCATAAATGCATTAAACCAGGGGAAACCCACGGCAAGATTATAACGTTCCGTTTTTGTTGCCTCATCAATTTCCGCTATTGATGGACGGCTCAACTCAAATGAAATACTAAAGTAACCTTTGAATTCCTCAATATTTTCTTCGCTGTATGTGCCCAGTGGCAAATCGGAATTGGCATAATTATTTTCAATACGCTCGATTGCACCAAAGCCTTTACGAAGCTTGCGTCCATAAATAGAACGCTGCAGGGTATCGCGCCAGCGCAGCACTTTATTATGGTCAAAATCACTCATCGGCAAAGGCACAAACAAACACTCCTGCACTTCAGCCATCGCCTGTTCTATGGCATAGTGTTTTAACACTTCAAAATATTCTACGGTCATCGCATGGCAGTGGTTATTGTTTTTAACCACTTCAGTTTGAGCCATTACGGTTTCATTCTGGCCTACCGTTTGAACAACGGTGTTGCGCTGACTGCGCAAAGATGAAGCGGATTGAGATACATTATCCCTCAAACGATTAAGCGCACTGGCTGACATGTTACGTGATGAGTTTTGTGAAGCGGATGACCTGGAAGAGGCTCCGGAATGGGAAACACCACCGCCAATACCAAAAGCAACACCAAAGAATCCACCAATGGCCGCGCCAAATCCGCCACTGGTAGATTTGGTCGTATTGCTTGAGCTGGCTCGCATACTTTCATTGAGCGAGGAGTTCATAATTTCGGTAATATCCCGATCTCGTGAAATTTGTGCACCAAGTTGCTCAGTTACAACCTGCCCTTCACTGCGTTCACCCCGCTCTTCACGATCCCAGTCCAGTATGGCAATCTGTTTTTCCTGACAGGGAGCCAAAGGCAAACTGTAAAGCAAATCACCCAGAGAATAACCATCGGCTTTCCATTGCTGTTTGAAATGCAGAATATGTCCGTGGGCAATGGTGGTGTTCTCGTAAACTTTAGGGGTTAAATCCCAATCAATTTCAGTTTCAACCGTCAAATTACGACGTCCGGGATGGTTCGAAATATACTCACGCTCGATTCTTTCAATCACCCAGATGGAACGATATATTTTTTGCTTTGCCCGTAACAATGTATTTTTAATATCACTGTAATTCTCAACAAAATAGTTGTCATCAAGCGACAGCATTAAACGACTGGATGATTTATAAAAACTGTAAAATTCATCCAGCAGACTTAAAAATGCCGTAATGCTGTTGATAAAAATATCATAACTGGAGCGAATGGTTATTATTTCCCCAAGTGAAAATATAGATTTGTTTCTGAGCGTTTCTTTGGTCTCCTCAAACTGCCGCATCATGCAGACGATTCCCATGGTATCCTCTTTCGGTGCAGGCGGGCACGGCTCAAAACCGGATAACTGAGAATCTTTAGCCTGAGTTAATTCGATAATAACACGCCGCAAATACCCCAGAATTTCTTCCTGATCCTGAGACTCAGTGGTGTTTAAATCAATCAGTTTTATCAGACTTCTGGTTTTTTCTTCAAGCAGGGCCAGCACCTCTGCACTGATATATTCCTGGGTTAATACAGCATCTATATCCGTTATAAAAGCATCAAACAAATTACCTGAAGCAGGTACTGTTTTAACAAAGTCTTCATATTGTTTAATGTGTCCCAGCAATGATCGAATTGTATTTCGGCTAAGATCATCTTCAAGCACAAGGCTTTCACAATAAGTCTGCGCTTCCTGAACGCCTTTTTTTCCACAGTAAGCAGCCGCAAGTTTACGATGCAATGCATTTAATTTTTTTCTACGTTTTTCCTGATCTGCAAATATTTTTACAAGACCCACAAAGGTTAATGTTTTTTCAAATTTTAATATCTCATTAGAATCGAATTTAAGGCGCGCATTGTTGGTAGCAACCAGTTTAAGGTTGTAACGAGGCATGGCCGCAATAGTGTTTAGCCCTATAGCCGAAGCTTCTTCTCCCGCTTCCATGGTCGCTTCCGTGGCAACAGCACGTTTCAAATTAAGCAGTTGATTAGGCTCATCGTTACTGGAATCGGCGACTTCATATGAGGTAACAGAAAATGTGCTGAATGAATTATTTAATTTTCCAAATAAGGTAAAAAGATTATCTGAAACATCAAAAAACTGTTTCTTAAGTTCCTGACTCTCCTGAGCATTAATTGTGTAACCTTTAATTTCAGGTTCTGTTGTTCTTACGGTTTGATAAAAACTGAACTCTTCCAAGGTGCGATTGGGAATCGTGAAATCGACACACTTGCCACCCAAGTCCTGTGAAAATGCAGAAGAATTAACTAGGTCACTGGCATTGGGTTGTGTAGGTATCACCGTATTATCTGCCAGCTCATCCGACAGGCCCGTTAAATCAGCAAGCAATATAATATTATCAGGAAACTTCTTAGACTCCAGGTGAATCGTTACTGGCTGATCTTCCAGCCCAGCGATTACGCCATACGCCTGTTGATGTACTTTGTTGTCAATCTCGCCATAGAAATAGCCATCTTTGTTGGTGGTCGTTGAAAATAGCGGAACAAAGCTATCTGAACCATAGTCTGCTTCTGCATCATTACTTGCCATAATGAACACCACCAGAGCAGCCGCTCTGGATTCACCTGAAGTATCAATAATTTTTCCGGTTATTTTTTTATTGATCGTTACTGTGGGGCTTGACTGATTAAACTCAATAATTTTCGGATCAACTGAAATACGCAAAGGTTCACTGTCATCGTCTGAGGTTTCAGACATAAATGAAGCTTTTAAACTGCCATAGCTGTAATTTTGCTGACCAAGTAATTCGCCATCCGGCGCATACACTTCTACCTTAACATGCTCATTTTCAACCAGATCTGCTTTCGGAATATAGAATCTAAATTCACCATTATCTTCTACATCAACACGATCTTTACTATATACATTCTGGTCTGATATTAGCTGAATATAACTGATTTTTAGAAAATGCCCATTGTACTCATTGGTAATAGGGCTGTTATCGGTAGGCTCGAGAATACCATTGACACTGAATCTGTTCATTTTATGTATCCCTGTTTTAATTAAAGTTTTAATTAACTATTTACATGCTATGCAAGACAAACGTTACAAACTTAACTGGTTTAACCAGTGACAATTGTTAAATACTATCTATTTTTAACTTAATGAAAACCTTGCACATAAAACACTTTTGTCATTCTTGTAAGCATGGGATGGAACGCTAGGAACTTGTGATAAATATGATTACTGGAGCCTAACCAAATCATTCAGACGAAGTAGTCAGTATTACTTTTTTAGTTACCCTGTCTACAAAATGAGAGAAGAGTAATTACTTAATTATGACCATCCCTATTTTTTCTTATGCATCAAATATCTCTATTTTTGTTTATTATTTTTATATCCACAATTTATATAAGAATACTAACAAGCAAGAAATATTCTGTAACTACGCAATTATACGTATTTTGGTGTAGCCACTCCAAAACATGTCAATTAAAGCTCTCTCAAGTAAACGACATATCAGGAACACAACACTTAAAAAATTACGTTATTCTGACACACTGATAGTGAGTGTTTTGTCCGGTGTCGAGTTTGGAAAAATCATTAAAAATATCAGCCATGAGTATGGGATACTTAATGTCAGCTATTAAAACTGTACAGCAAAATATGCTAGCATGGTCGACGATGGCATCAGTAGTTCTGTTTATCAGTATCCGATGGACTTTATAAAAAATGAGCCATTAATATTAATATTTTAAAAAAGTAGATGATTTTGATCTATTAACTAACACCCTCCATTAATTTAAAATACCGATATATTTGCTTGGTATCCGCTCAGTCTCATAAAAAATAAAACAGACATATATCCGGCCTCTACTAGTATCCGGCCTCTACTAGGGAAGCTTACTTTTAGTTAGCTTTTGGGCCCAAATGAGAACTTCACCTGATCGCCCAAAACACCCACACCATTATCATTTAGGCACCCGCACAGTTTGTCGATCATCATTATCGGATGCGAATAAAAACAGACCCGTCGCCCTCTTTCAAGAAACCTTTTTTATTGACTTGAAAAAGTGCGCGCCAACCTGCTAGGCAAAGAAGCGGGCGAGATGGTGCGCTTAATTGACGCCACCACCATTGACTTAAACCTAAATCAATTTCAATGGACGCGATTTAGATCGACGAAAGCCGGCATAAAACTGCATACGTTTACTACCCAAAAGCCGCAGTGCCCACCTATTTTGAAATGACAGATGCCAAAGTTAATGACCGAAAAACATTAACAAACTTACCGATATTAGCCGGTGTCACCTACGTGGTAGAGCGCGCCTACAATGACTATGGCTGGTATTATGCATTAAATACGATGGACTCTTTTTTTTGTAGGGCGAATGAAAAAAGATGCGTGCTATGACGTGATAGAAACCAAAAAAAGTGAAAGCGATTTTATTTTATCCGATGAAATTATTCAGCTTAGCGCCGCCAAAGCAAAAAAAGATTGCCCTATCGCGTTACGACGAATTACGATCAAGCGAGAAGAAGATCAAAAGGTTTTAGTTTTTGTCAGTAACGATTTAAAACGCAGCGCAGAAGAAATTGCCGCACTACTGCATATCAGGATATCGTGCTAATAACTATGTTTTACGATAAGCACATCGCAGGAAGCTTTATGTAGCACAGCATTACTCACTGACCCCAGCAGACGTCCGATACCATGGTGACCATGAGACCCCATAATAATCAGATCACTCTTTCTCTCTTTTACCCACGAGATGATCGACCTTTCAGGATCACCCCACTGCGTTTCGATTTCTGTACCTTCACCCAGCCCATTACGTTCGCAAAATTTTTGCATATGCTTTTCAGCCTGTACCATTAGAAGATCCTCAGACAGGGGAATCTGCGCAATGACAGGGTCATAAATCTCATTGTAGTAGTAGGTTAAATCTTCAACCGCATGCAGCACATGAAGATTTGCACCATACTGCTTGGCTATCTGTAGCGCTCGCTTTGCAGCTATATCCGAATGCACAGAAAAATCCGTCGGTAACAGTATATTTTTATAAGGTTGTAGCGGCTCTGAAGATTCGCCAGACCGTGGTTTTTCTCTTAGCCAGTCCCAGGCGGCACCAGACTCATTATTAGCAAAGAATCGGATCTCAATATGGCTAAAGAAATTGACGAAACCTGTGACAGCATGCATCAATGAGGTGTCAGCAACAATCGCGATACGTTTAAAGTCATCATCATGATGTGAGCCAAAACGCAAATCATCCCAGACGGCTTTCGCTTCCCAGCCCTCGAAATCCTGCATTTCTATGTACAGCGATATTCGGCCAGCCTGACCAATCATCTCCTCTAGAATAGGGAGAAACTGCTTAGAATCAGCATCGGTAAGTTTGCCGGTGGCCCTGAATGCAAAGATATCTTTATCTTCGTTTACCGGTAATATTTCAATCATCTAAGCTCTCCGCCTGCATTAATTAATCATCTAAGCCAAGGTAACCCAGAATACCGGAGCAGGCTGTCACTTGAGTGACATTTGCATCTGTTATTAACCGGAGCACTGCGCCTGATGAGACACTACATGTCGGTTTTTATACGATGTGTCGATTAAGATTAAATCAATCAGTTCATTCATCACCGGCAAAACATTGATTTTAGCCAGAGCCGCAAATAAGGCTTGCGGCTGACAGCGCAACAGCATGTCAGACTTTGTTTCACAACCACAGGTTAGCGCGTTAACCGTCAGATTAAAATCATCAGGCAAACGTATAATTACCGGTTCCTGTCAATTTATCTGTGCTTTGATCTTAGCCAGTGTCACTTTATCACTTTGCCAGTCTATTTTTGGCATATTGCCGTAATCTTGCATCACACTTTCCTGAAATCAGGTATTAATGTTAATGGCTTATAAATGAAAAGATTTCTCATTACCATAGTGATAAGAGTATACGAATTTAATACTTTAGCTGTCACTTGAGTTACATCGTAACGCATATAACTTATGTTCAACTTAAGAGTACCTCTATTAATTGCTTGTGCCCTTAAGACGAATATCATGCTGGAGCGAGACATGACCAAAAACACTGATGACTATAAACAACAGGCTGTTGTCGAAACCCTGAAGGCGTTTGAAGTCACAGCGGGAAACGGACTGAGCAATACTGAAGCCCGTCAGCGTATCGAAAGATATGGTTATAACGCCATCGATGAAAAAGAAGAGGCACTCTGGCACCGAATTTTTCGTCGTTTCTGGGGACCGATTCCGTGGATGATAGAAGTGGCTGCCCTGCTTTCAGCGTTGGTACAAAAATGGGAGGATTTCGCCATTATCCTAGTCATGTTACTGGTTAATGCAGGGCTCGACTTGATGCAGGAGCACCGTGCGCTAAATGCCCTGAAAACACTCAAAGCAAAAATGGATCAGCAAGTAACCGTTTTGCGTGAAAGCGTCTTCAGCCGAACTTCTTCACGAGAGCTCGTTCCCGGTGACATTATTAAACTGCGTATCGGTGACATTATCCCCGCTGATGTGCAATTATTATCCGGTGATTATTTACTCATCGACCAAGCGGCACTAACCGGCGAATCATTACCGGTGAACCGCAATGTCAACGAAGTTGCTTACGCCAACACCATCGTCAAGCAAGGTGAAATGTTAGCCGTGGTGATTAATACCGGCAGCAATACGAATTTCTCCTCCGTTGTTTCGCTGGTGGCCAAAGCGCAACTGGAAGAGCGCAGCCACTTTCAGAAAATGGTCATCCAGATTGGTAATTTTTTGATCATTATTACTGTTGCGCTGGTGCTGTTGATCATCATGGTTTCATTGTTCAGGCACGAGAATTTTCTTGAGATAGCACGTTTTGCACTGGTGCTCACCATCGCAGCGATTCCGGTTGCTTTGCCCGCCGTGCTCTCAGTTACCATGGCGGTTGGCGCGATGAACTTGGCGCGCAAACAGGCCATTGTTTCCAAACTCACCGCTATTGAAGAACTCGCCGGAGTCGATATATTCTGCTCTGATAAAACCGGCACCTTAACCGAAAATCGCATGCAGGTCGCCGACCCAGTGCTGTTTGGTAATCACAGTATCAGTGAACTGTTTGAATTGGCCGCACTGGCCTCAAAACGGGAAAATAATGATCCTATAGAATTACCTATCTTTAATTACATTGAAGAAAATTTACCTAATATCGACTTGAGCCGCTTTAAACAATTTCATTTCACCCCGTTTGATCCGATAAGTAAACGCACTGAAGCTAAAATTGAAAGTGGCGATTTACATTTTACGGTGATTAAAGGTGCAGCACAGGTACTAATAAAAATGGCAACACTGCCTGATGAGCAAATCGTAAAAATTAACCAGCTGGTGGATCAGCTTGCAACCAAAGGTTATCGAACGCTAGCGGTCGGTAAAAAAATTGGTGATGAGCCTGTGGATATTATTGGCCTTATCCCGCTTAATGATCCACCGCGAGTAGATTCACGACAGGTCATTGCCGATATGCGTAATTATGGCGTCCGGGTAAAAATGGTTACGGGTGATCATATGGCCATCGCCAAAGAGGTCGGACAATTACTGGGCCTAGAAGGTGAAACGATTCGCTCTCATCAACTAACTGGCAGTGGCAGCCAAGAGCTGCTGGCGCTAGCAGGTGCCCTAGCTACTGCTATTTATGGACGACTCAACAAAGACGTTAGCCAAGCTCAGGCTAGACATTTTGCCGATGAAGTTATGGAAAGTATAAAGCAACTCTATGATACACGCCTGCTGGATCGTGAGTTTATTCATACCCATGAATCCGTCATTATCGACATGATCGAAGATGTCGATCTGTTTGCCGAAGTCATCCCCGAAGATAAATACCTCATTGTTGAGACCTTGCAAAAAGGCGGCCATATCGTTGCCATGACCGGTGATGGCGTTAACGATGCACCCGCGCTGAAAAAAGCCGACTGTGGTTTTGCCGTATCCAATGCTACCGATGCCGCTCGTGCTGCGGCCGATATTATTCTTACTGCTCCCGGTTTATCAGTGATTAATGATGCCATCAAACAGGCACGTATTACCTTCGAACGGATGAAAAGTTATTCCATCTTTCGTATTGCTGAAACCATTCGTATCATCCTGTTTATGACACTGGCCATCGTGGTGTTTAATTTCTACCCTATTACTGCACTGATGATTATTGTGCTGGCATTGCTAAATGATATTCCCATTCTAGCTATTGCCTCGGATAATACCAAGGTAGACCCTAACCCCGTGCGTTGGAATATGCCGGAGATACTTACCGTATCCAGCGTATTGGGTATTGCCGGTGTGGTTTCTTCATTCCTGCTTTTTTATATTCTGTTAGAAATGAAATTTTCAGAAGAAATGATCCAGTCAATGTTTTTTGCCAAACTGGTTATTGCCGGTCATGGCACCATTTACAATACGCGTACTGATGGCTGGTTCTGGAAAAAACCCTATCCATCATGGCTGTTATTCAATGCCACTTTTTCTACGCGAGTATTGGGCACACTGATCGCTGTTTATGGAATATTTATTACCCCCATCGGCTGGGAATATGCTTTATGGATGTGGGCTTATGCACTTGTGTGGTTTGTCTTTAATGATGCCGTTAAAGTAGCTACCTACAAGTTTCTGAGAAAGTATTAGTTTCACTACAGGTCAGCACTTTTGCACACTGGATTCAAAATAAAAATAGATAATAAATGTTCGAATTTTACTGAACATTAAATAGTTGAATGACTATTTAAAAATCGAAAAATATCATAACAAGCATAGTTGGAGAAAAAAATGAGCAAATCAAAATATGATGCCCCACTTGATGCCCTCGGTGAGGCGTATGAGAAACTGTACGAACATACCGCTGCCAACCTGCACAAACTTAAAGACCTCGGCGGCCCTACTCTTTATCAGATTATTAACGATGCAAAAAATAAGGCCATCGAACTCGACGAATTAACCGAAGATAATGCGATAAAACTGACAGAATGGTTAAAGCGTGACCTTGAAGATGGCATCAGATATCTCTCTGAAACCGGTCATGAAATTAAAGACTGGCTGGGTTTTGAAAGTACTCTGTTGGAGAATGAACTGTTTTACATGTTTCTGGATGTTGCTGATAAAACCACAGTTGAGTTACAGCAGTTTAAAGAAAATACAAAACACCCAGAATACCATACCGGTGAAATAGTCGGGCCGAGTACACTAACGTGTAATGAATGTGGTGAAAAATTACATTTTTACAGAGCCGGTAAAATCCCACCCTGCCCTAGATGCCATGCAACGGTATTTCATCGTTCAACATCTGAGTTATAAAAAACAACAAGTCATTATTACGCAATAAGATGGTATAAACCGATGTTTAAACGTCGGCATCGTGCATGGCTGCAACATATATTATACCGCTCACGTATACCCTTTGATTGCTGACATCTTGATTGCTGGCATCGAACTATAAGCGCCAGTGATGTTTGTACATCCATTACATAAAAATATGGTACGAAAACAATGCACTGAAAGTTTGTCTCATGCTTACAGCAATCTGTATCAACAGATTGAATGCCATCACCATACTTTCATAAATTCAAATGCAGCAGAAAACCCTGCCGAGTTCTTTGCCGTATTAAGTGAAGTATTTTTTGTTAAACCTGAATTGTTAAATAAGCTCTACCCGCAAGTGTATCGTCAGCTAAGTTTATTTTATCGCTAGGATTTATTACACCATACGTAACTCGAAAATATGGAAAATGCGTTATTTCATACACCTTAAAATTAATAATCTTCGTATTATATTGCTTATGCTTTATCCCAATAGCGCTGCATTTCAAAATACAAAAATGAAGCCGTCCAAGTAATGAGCAATAGTCCAGTTAAAGATTCTAAGCCTACTAGGTGGCGGATATGGCCATGGGGCACAATATCGCCTAAACCGAGAGTTGTAAATGAGGTATACGAAAAATAAACACAATCCATTAATGAACCGTCAAAATTACCGTCAATATACCCCCAGCCTGGCATTTTAGGTAGCAGATAATAAGCCATAGAAAATAGCCATATTTCAATACTATGTGCTATTAAAGCACCAAAAACACCGAACACAATTCTAAAGCGGTGTTTGATTTTCATTTTCGGTATTAGCGTTGATATTCGAAATAAAAATTCATAATGAATTAATACAGCAAGTGTGATTATAAATATATTAACCAGAAAAACCAGTGACATCATTTTTTACTCACCTTTCAATATTTATTTATCATGCAACTCATTTTCATAAATCGATGCTTTTCATGGTGCAGCAACTGATCCACTTTTTCATTCAGCACCCTGACTTCCATTTCTGCTTTGAGACTTACCTGACAATCATTTTCTGCACGCATTCTGTCACGCGCGTCGGCTCTGACTCATCATAATAATGGGCGCTTGAAATACAGCTAGCATTTTCATTAATTTTTTCAGTCAAAATAGATTGTCTTGAAATTCACTTGATATTTATATGCTATTTTCTATATGATTTTTCGTGTGTAACTTTTAATTTTATCATTATTTCGTACCCACAAATAATGCGCAGTAGCTATCTCTAAACAAATCATTATGCTCTACTCAACTAGATTCCAGTGTATCCTTTAGTTTATAGACCCGCATAAACAGATATGTACTATTTAAAGCTCAAACTCCTCGCCAAAAGCGGGCATAACAACGTGATGATCTTTGAGTTTTTTTGCAAATGTGTTCATACTGCTCTCTTCTCCATGCACTAGAAATGTGGTTGCAGGTTCACCTGTCTGGGCGTGCCATGCCAATAACTCAGCCTGATCAGCATGCGCTGAAAAACCACCAACAGTATGAATGCTGGCGTTAACCTGTATGTCTTCACTAAATATTCGCACCCGCTCTGCTCCATCAATAATTTGTCGAGCCAATGTTCCTCTGGCTGCAAAACCAACAAAGATAATACTGTTTTTTCGACCCCATAAATTGTGTTTTAAATGATGACGAACCCTGCCTCCGGTACACATGCCTGAACCCGCCATAATAACTGCGCCACCATCGAGTTGAGTGATAGCAATTGATTCAGCTGTTTCACGGGTAAATCGCAAACCTGGCAAATTAAATGGATCTTTACCATCTAAAGCGGCCTGCAATGTCTCCTGATTATAACACTCAGGATGACGTTCAAATATTTGTGTGGCAGATATAGCCATTGGCGAATCTAAATAAACATTTAAATAATGCTTAAAGGTTGTATTGTTCACACCTTCGCGTAAATAATAAAGAATTTCCTGAGCGCGCTCTAATGCAAAGGTGGGTATGATGACATTACCACCACGACCAATAGTTTCATTTATAATAGTGTAAAGTTCATCTATTGAAGGCTTAAGCTGTTTATGTAAGCGATCACCATAAGTGGTTTCCATTACCACTGTATCAACCTCCGGTGGTGTGGCAGGGTTCCGAAGTATAGCTCGATCGCTGTAGCCAAGGTCACCAGAAAATAATATGCGATGTTTTTTATGACCTTCTTGCAGTTCAAGTAAAATACTGGCCGAACCCAGTATATGTCCCGCATCTATGAAAGTTGCGCCAATACCCTCAGCTAATTTTATACTTTGATCGTAGTTAGCTTTACGCCCAAAATAATCTAAACTATTGAGTGCATCGATGGTTGTATATAAAGGTTCTATATCAGTCATACTGTGTTTGTTAGCGTTATGATTCCCACTTCTACGATTTGCTTTACGCTGTTTATAACGTGCCTCTTCTTCCTGTAATCCGGCGGAGTCTAACATCACCAATCGTGCCAGCTCAACGGTGGCAGCAGTTGTTATAACCTCTCCCTTAAATCCGCGTTTTGTCAGTAAGGGTATACGTCCGCAATGATCTAAATGCGCGTGAGTTAATAACAGATAATCAATTGACTCGGGTTCAAATCCAAACGGCTCTGCATTTTCCTCAACCAGCTCACGTCCGCCCTGATACATTCCGCAATCAATTAATATGCGTTTACCCGCACACTCAATTAAATGACAGGAACCAGTCACTCCTTGGTCTGCTCCGTGAAATGAAATTTTCATGTAAGCTCCTCATTTGAATAAGTTAATTTGTAAGTTTTAAATGATATGGTTTAGTTTTCAGGAATTAAAGTTTCACCATTTCGCTCATACCAGTTTTGTAAACCTGACCAAACATCATCAGCGGTTTCTGCAAACCAGAATAGTTCACGGTCTTCTGCATCAATCACACCTTCGTCAACCAGAAAATCAACATCAAAGGCCTTACGCCAGAAGGCTTCTCCCACCAGTACAACAGGCATGGGTTTAATTTTTCGGGTTTGTATTAATGTCAGTGTTTCAAAGAGTTCATCAAAAGTACCAAAGCCACCAGGAAATGCGACAAGTGCACGCGCTCGAAGCACAAAATGCATCTTTCGTATTGAAAAATAATGAAACTGAAAACACAGTTCAGGGGTTACATAAGGGTTAGGGTACTGCTCATGGGGTAAGGTGATGTTTAAACCAATAGTTTTACCACCCGCATCATTTGCCCCGCGATTGGCGGCCTCCATCACGCCTGGCCCTCCCCCCGTTATCACCACCAGCCTAGAATCAATCGGGCCATCACCCGACTTAGCAACCAGCTGCGAAAACTCGCGCGCAACTTCATAGTAATGGCTTTTTACAAGTATGCGTTCTGCCACTAACAACTTTCGCTGTATATCTTTATTCGATGCATCGGTCAATAATTCGCTGCGCAGTCGCTCTACTTTTTGTTGCGCGACAGCGGGTTCAACAATACGCGTACTACCAAACACCACAATCGTATACTGTACATTGTACTGTCTGAGTAATTTTTCGGGTTTTAGATAATCAAGCTGTAAGCGAACCCCACGAGATTCATTGCCACCTAAGAAATCAATATCTTCTACCGCTGGTATATATGAAGGACTCTCGAGAATAGCCTGCAATTTACTCGGGCACAGAGGGTCTTCATTCGATGACTTTGGGCGATGCCAAGGCAAGGGTTCTTTGCGTTGATCAGGCTGTGCTGGTGCTGGCACATTAGTTTTTTTGAGTTGTTTACTCACTGTAAAACCTTTCATCGTTATTATTATCAATAATAGCCTGATTGTAATTCAGAAATACTCACTCGGCTGCAACCTAGATGACAGCAAAACTATCAACTAGCACTGTTAATATAGCCTATGCCACCTTAAGCTCCGTTTAGCTTTAGTCAACACTGAAAAAACAGGCTTAAGTTAATTTTTATTGAAGTGTTGATGGCGATATGTAGAAACATTAATGAGATGAAAAGTTCTAATTATGCCTAGTTGAGACGAGACCTTTGCACGATAGAGGCGCAAAAGAAAAATGCGTTAAAATTTTACTGATTGAGGCAGGAAACGCAGTTAATATCTAGATATTGACAAGTTTTCTAACGAAAAGCAGTGAAATTTTAGCCATTTTTACTTGTGATTCTATCGTGCAAAGGCCTCTAGTTATGTTTAAGAAGAGATAAAGACAAATATACCAACTGTCACATAGGTTGCTGTCAAGCGAGTAAACAACACCTATACTCGGCCTCATTAGGAGTGTGCGTATGATTTTTGGTTTATTACTCATCTGGTTAATAACGGCTATTGGACTTTGGCTAGTAATTTTTCTAGTCCCTGGTATAAGAGCTAAGTCTACTGGCGATCTGATAATTGCGGCATTGGTGCTGGGTATTATAAATGCGTTGATTCGCCCACTTCTGTGGATATTAACACTGCCACTGACGGTGATAACCTTTGGTATCTTTGCATTGTTTATTAACGCTTTAATGATAAAAGTCACCGCAGCGATCGTACCGGGTTTTGAAATTGATCGTTTCTCTGACGCACTCCTAGCTGCATTTATTATGGCAATGCTTGCGATTTCTGGTTTTATATTCATTCAGTGGTTTTTATTTGATTCGGTATTCTGGTTTGAGGTGTGGTCTGAGAGTCCACATATTTATATGTAATTTATCACCTGAATAAACCGCTAAACTAGGAGATTTAAATATATTTCGTGAGCAATTTAATAGTGCATTCCCCTATTGTGCTATATTTTCTTGCCGTGATGATTCAGCTTTCCGTTTTATTAAAAAAGGCAATCTGCTAGATACAGACTGCTTAGCGACTACAGGTTTTTATTCTCTGATACTGCTACTCTGGTAGCAGTTATCACTGTAACATTTGCCGATATCGCATTTGATAAAGCATTGAATTTGGTTTTAAGAAATCTGCTATAGAGTTGCATTAGGAACTCAGCTTTACCACTTTATGGTGGATGCTTGGTCTTAGTGCACTTATGTTATTAGCCAAATGACGACGTATTCCATTATCAGGTAAAACCGGCTGGTCATTTTTTGCCATTACTCTGATTGGTATTGGTATATTACTAGCAACTGCATATCACGGCGGTGAGCTGGTTTATAAACTTGCTATTAATGTCACCACAGTGCAACCCTGAAACATTCTGGAGATTAAAAATGCAATATTTCAACGAACTAGAAGCAACGATTAACGACATGGTACATAAAGGCCGTGGAATTCTCGCAGCTGATGAAAGCGCACCGACAATTGCAAAACGCTTTGATGCGATTAGCACCCCATCAACAGAACAAAGTCGGCGCGAGTGGCGCAGTTTATTAGTTAATACACCAAGGCTTGGGGAATACATTAGTGGCCTTATACTTTTCGAAGAAACTCTTGACCAGGACACCATAAAGGAAAGTAATGAGGCCCATGAAAAAATTCCACAGACGACGTGGGCACAGGAAATTGTACCAGGAATAAAAGTAGATAAAGGCAAAATTCAACTCGCACTATCACCAGGTGATTTAATTACCCAAGGGCTGGATGGCCTTGAAGAGCGACTACGTAACTATAAATTACAGGGTGCACGATTTGCCAAATGGCGAGAAGTCTATGCTATTAATAAACATGTGCCGACAAAACATGGTATTGAAGCTAATGCTGAAATGCTTGCAAGATACGCCGCGGTGTGTCAGGCAGAAGGCATGGTACCCATTGTTGAACCTGAAGTTCTGATGGATGGTGAGCACACAATACAACGGCATGCCGAGGTGACCGAAGCCGTACAACAGGCGGTATTTTCAGCACTCTACCGACACAATGTCGTACTTGAGCTAATGATTTTAAAACCCAATATGATACTACCTGGTAAAGACACTCGCCGTGCAGAGCCAGAAGAAGTCGCGCAGGCAACGCTTAAGGTATTACGTCGAACAGTGCCCGCAGCGGTACCAAGTATTAACTTTTTATCTGGGGGCCAATCACCGGAGGAAGCCACTGAGAATTTAAATGCCATCAATCAGTTCGCAGATAATGCTCCCTGGCTATTAAGCATTTCATATGGTCGCGCATTGCAACAAACCGCTTTACATGCCTGGCAAGGTAAGTCACAGAATATCAAACAGGCGCAACAGGCTTTATTAAAACGTGCACGGCTTAACCACCTTGCCATGTTAGGGGAATATCAACCGAAAATGGAACTTGAATAAACTCGTGTTATTTTATACGCATTAATTAAAATCATTGATGCCGGTTTACATAATTAGTCGCCCCTGAAGATTACCCCATTAAACACCCTAAATTTTCAGTCGGCGACCTCATTACAAACTTAAAATCACTATAGTGTAGTGATTTGTTAAGCGTCCATTATATGCCATCTTTCTCGCTTTCATCCTCCTCCTCTGCCCACTCTTCACCCTCAGACCATTCCTGCTGCTGTTGTAATATCAACTGCTCACGATATTGCTTACGCATTGCCTCTTCATATTTTTTACGCTTGGCTTGTGCTTTTTTGGCTAATTTTTTGTTAGCTTTAACTTTGGGTTTTGCGTCGGGTAATTTAGTTTTAATGTTAGGCTTGGCTTTAGATGTTTCTGTTTCTTTCGCCGATTTAGCTATAGTTATTGGTTTTGTTTGAATTGGCGCCATTTGCTTTTGAATCATATCAATTTCAAAATCAATTTCCGTGTGCCCATTAACACTGGCTTTACGTAATAGCTTTAAAGCAACCGGTAGGTTTTTTTTAACGCCTAAACCGTAATGATGTAATTGACCCAAAATGATAGTACTGTGAATATTATTTCCTTGCGTTTCATCTTTAATTTTATTCAGCCACTGAGCATGTGAATTGTTATAACCATTTAATTTAACATCAAGATAAGTTAGCCGATTTGCAGCACGCTTATTACGCTTTTTAGCGGCTTTTTTGTACCAGACAATAGCTTCTTGCGGATTAGGCTTTACCGAAATACCAAACTCATAAAAGGTGCCTAATTTATACTGCGCCATTGTGCTGCCTTTTAATGCATGTTTTTTCTGCATCTCAAAAATGCGATATCCAAATGCATTTTCATCGGCATTTGCAGTGTTTAAACTAGTTAAAAAACTGACTAAAATAAAACTTAAAATCCATTGCTTAAATGTTAGCTTATTCAAACTCTTACCTCGTCAAACATAATTTTATAAAGATTCTAACGATCTTTTTAATTGTCGTTACCAAGTATAGTATATAATTTAAATAATTCAGTACTGACTGTAACCTGTTGTTTTTAAATAAACTAATACTGTATTTATGACTTTAGTTAAGTTTATCTTTAAGTATGTTGCATAAGTTATTAAAAAATATGAACATATTATATTTTGGGTCATCTGGCCTTTTATCTACAAAACCGCTTAAAGCCCTACTAGATAACGGTTTTAAGGTTTGTGCTGTAGTTTTTGATGAAACTGAAAATGCCGCACAACAATTAGGTAATATCGCTATTGTTAATACCCAAACAGATTCAATAGTGTCATTAGCTTGGGCGCATCAAATACCAACGCTTCGTTTAGGTAACGCCTTTAACGATAGCTTGCTCGCGCTTCAAAATTATCAGCCCGATATTATTCTTGTTTCTTGCTATGCCAGAATTTTACCCTCATCAGTAACATCACTGGCTAAGTTGGGCTGTTTTAATATTCACCCTTCGCTGTTACCGGCCTATCGTGGGCCAGAGCCAATATTCTGGCAGCTTAAATTTGGGGAACAGGAAATGGGAGTTAGCATACACAAGTTAACCGAAACGATTGATGGGGGGGATATTTTAAAGCAGCAACCACTCACTTTACGTAATGGCTTAACGCGCTTAGAAATTGAGCGGTTTTTTGCGAATGCTGCGGCTGATTTATTACTCGAAGTACTCGGTAAGCTCGAGCATTATTTGAATTTGGCGGTCAATCAAAATAATACATTATTAAAAAAATCAGCAGCATATCGTTCGTTTGCTCAGGCTGATGACTTTAATCTCAGTAATCATTGGGCAGCTCAACGCTTGTACAATTTTGTTTGCGCCTATACACATTCAAACCGCTATTTTAATTGCTCAATAAATGGCGAAATATTTCGTATCACTGAAGCGCTGTGGTTTGATATAACGAGTTATATGGATGAGCCCTACAACATAGAGAAAGATAAAGTAACATTTAACTGTTCCAGCGGCTTAATACAGTGCTGCCTTAGCAAATATCATTTATAATCCACTACAATTTATTATCTCATAAAATGAGATTTAGGAAGATTAGATGTCAGGTACTACTCAGCAGTACAAATTAGTCGAAACCCGTTTGCAGGAAAAAATGGACAATGGCACTACCCGTTGTCACCTGTGTTTGTGGCGATGCAAAATTGCCCATGGCCAACGTGGGTTTTGTCAGGCACATGTAAATCGTAATGGCACTTTATATAACTTGTCTTATGGCATTTTATCTTCGATAGATATCGATCCCATTGAAGACAAACCAGTTAAACATTATCGCCCTGGCACGCGAGTGATGTCAGTGGGCAGTTATGGCTGTAGTTTTCGCTGTGGTGGTTGCCATAACTTAGATATTTCATGGGGTGTTGAAGCGCTTGATGATCTGGCCAAAGGTCAATCAACAGAGGCCTGGGTTTCTCCCGAATCTTTAGTAGAAACCGCCCTTAAAGCCGATGTTCAAGGAATTGCTTTTACCTACTCTGAACCTGCGGTCTGGTTAGAGTATGTGATTGACGTGTGCAAGTTGGCGCATGCAGCAGGTTTATATACGGTTTATGTTTCTAACAGTTATATTACCGATGAAGCACTTGAGCTGGCAGCACCTTATATAGATGTTTTATGCTCAGACATTAAAAGTATGCGCGATGAATTTTATGAGGATATTTGTAAACCGGCAAAAGTTGAGCAGGTTTTGCACTCAATTAAAAAAGCACAGGAGCTGGGTATTCATGTTGAAACTCGCACTAATATTATTCCGGGAAAAAATGATAGCCCAGAAGAGTTTTACGAAATTGCCTGCTGGGTGCGGGACAATTTAGGCGATGAAAGCCCATGGCATATCACTCGATTCTTTCCAGCTTATAAATTAAGTCATCTGCCCCCAACACCTGAAGCAGATTTATTTGAAGCTGAAGATGCAGCTAAGCGAGCCGGCTTAAAAAATATTTATGTCTATAATGATAAAGGCTGTGACTGTGCAACCGAAAATAGCCCGATTGAATTTTATTTAAAAAGTAACTCAGAAGAAATTCATAAAATTAAACAATGCGCCGCCAGTTGTTGTGGTGATGACGGTGTGTTACTAAAAAAATACGAACAGAATTTATAAGGTTAACAATTATGAGAAAAGTACAGTGTGTAGTTTTAAAAGTAGAAGCCGAAGGTTTAGAAAAACCAACTCACCCGGGTGACCTCGGAATTCGTATTTTTGAAAATGTTTCTAAAGAAGGCTGGCAGCAATGGTTAGATCGTTTAACCACTATTATTAATGAAAATGGATTAAACACGGCTGACATAAAAAGCTTAGAAGTTATTGAAAAACACATGTTAGGTTTCTTTTTTGACGAAGGCGATTATGGCCAAGCACCAGCTGGATTTAATGCGGGTGGTGGCGGTGGTGGTAAAAAATAATCGGCATATATAAACTCAATAAATTTAAACAAAATATGCTATTCACAATAACAATATGGCATAAAAATTAATAAAGTTAACGCAGATAGCTTTAAATGCTAATCAGCAGCTACCCCCTCTCTATTTGTTTTTTGTAAAAGAAAGCACTCACTGCGATAATAAGTATAAATACAACTCCCGCTAAAATTAAAAATAATGAGTACAAATATATTTCGTTGTTTTGAGGAGCCAGAAGAAACTCGAGAACCCCCTATTATTATGCAGTCTGCACCTGCTATCAGCACCATTGTCGCTCGTTCCAATTGCATTATTTGTCATGCAGAAAGTCGCAGTTCAGTCGCTACGTTGGTATTGGCGCAAAATCAGTTTGATGTTATGTTACTAGAAGGTGGAATGCGAGACTGGGAATATGAAACTGAATCTATATAGCAAAATAACTAAGGAATAAAAAATGCAGGTTAAAACATTTTTTGATAAACAGACATTTACTCTAACCCATATTATTTATGATGAAAAAACCGCTGATGCTGTATTGTTTGATCCAGTGTTAGATTTAGATAATATTGCTTGGAAAACTCATCAGTCTAGCCTTAAAAAGCTGGATGAATTTATTAAGCAAAAAAAACTTAAGCTGCATTATGTTATTGATACCCATGTTCATGCAGACCATCTTTCCGGTATGCAGTATCTTAAAAATAAATATCAAGCTCCAATTGTTATTAACAAAGCTATTTCAATAGTTCAGGAAACATTTAAAGAATTATTTAATTTAGGCCCTAACTTTAAAACAGATGGTAGTCAGTTTGATATTTTGGTAGAAGATGGTGATGTGCTTAAAGCGGGTAGCTTTAATATTGATGTTCTTCATACGCCTGGGCATACCCCTGCATGCACCAGTTTTAAAGTAGGTGATGCGGTATTCACTGGCGATATTTTATTTATTCCTGATGTAGGAACAGGTCGTTGTGATTTCCCCAAAGGTAGTGCTAACGATTTATATCATTCAGTAATGAATAAGTTATACATATTGCCAGATGATACAAAAGTTTACCCTGGGCATGACTATCCTGGAAACAGAGAGTTAATGACCTTTACTACAATTAAAGATAGCAAGGAACATAATTCAGATTTGCCTGCCAACAGAAACATGGACGATTATATAGAATTTATGATAAAAAGAGATAAACGCTTGCCTCCACCAAAATTAATTTTTCCCAGTGTACAAATTAATATGGATGCTGGAAAATTGCCTGTTGAAGAAAAAAATGGACAGCGATATTTGAAAATACCTATTTCAGATTAAGTATTTTTTAAATCGATTTAAGTCACTGGATCCCAGCTAAAAGCATGCTGGGATAATATATGTTTGTTCGCGATTTTTTTGCGGCTGATAGCGAATGAAAACTTTATATTTTTATTGGCATAGCATCCGCTATATCGTAAACATAAATCCAGCCCGCCAAACTTTGGCCAGTTTGCGCGCTTTCACGAATTAGTGCAATAACCTCATCAACACGCTCATTCTGACAAATTAATTCCAACTTAACTTCGGTGATAATATTTTCACCAAACTCAATCGAATAATCTTTTTCCTTATTATCCATCGCTTTTAACGTGCCAGCCACATCGATAACCGATAAGTGACAATAGTTTTTACAAAAACCATCATTTTTTAATGCGTGAATAACATCGGCAATACGATTACGATGAATAAAAACTTTTATTTCTTTCATAATAATAATCCTTTTTTACTAGTTTTTTTCACATTACGGCTTTAATTTTTTCGAGCAAGCCATAGTGCGTATAAATTCATTAATTAATTTTTTCTGATTTATTTTTTTGACGATTTTCCATCCACTCATAAATAACCGGTAATAATATTAGTGTTAATAATGTTGATGTTATTAAACCGCCAACCACAACGGTTGCCAGTGGCCTTTGCGTTTCTGCACCAACACCGGTTGATAACAGCATGGGAATGAGGCCAAGAATAGCCACGCTTGCGGTCATCATAACTGGGCGCAATCTTAATTCTGCACCTTTACGCACAGCATCATGTACGGAAAATCCTTTTTCCTGTAACTCATTGAGAAAACTGATTAATACAATACCGTTTAACATCGCCACCCCAAATACAGCAATAAACCCTATTGCTGAAGGTACGGATAAATATTGTCCGGTTATAAATAATCCAATCAATCCTCCAATAGTTGCAAAAGGAACATTGGCAATAATTAATGTGGCGTATTTAATTGAATTAAATGCGGTGTAAAGTAAAACGAAAATAAAGAAAATGGTGAGTGGTACAATGAGTGCTAATTTACTCAATGCTCGCTGTTGATTTTCAAATGCCCCACCCCACTCTAGCCAATAGCCCGGTGGTATATCAACCTGTTCTTTAATGAGCGCATTGGCATCTTCTACAAAACTATCGACATCACGCCCGCGCACATCCATTTGAATAACCGCATAGCGTTGTAATTGTTCACGACGAATAAATGAATAACCTTCCGCCACTGAAATATCTGCCACTTTTTTAAGTGGAACAATTGCGCCGTTGCTGGTGCGTAATGAAATGTTACTAATGGAATCAACCGACATTTTTGCAGCATCATCTAAGCGCACGGTAATATCAAAACGCTTAATGCCCCGAATTAAACTCGATACCGGATCATTGCCAATACCGTTTCTAACCACCGTTAATACTTCATCTGCATTCATACCATAACGGGCTAATGCTTCGCGGTTTACCTTAATGCGAATTTGTGGCTTACCCAGATTGGCTTCCAGTGATAAATCCGCAACTCCGGAAACCTTTGCAATCGTAGTTTTAATTTCTTGGCTTAAACTATCCAATTTTTTTAAATCTTCACCATAAAGTTTTACCGCCAATGTAGCGCGCACACCAGAAATTAATTCTTCTACTCGCATTTGAATGGGCTGGGTAAAACTAATAACAGATGTGGGTACAACCTCTTCAAGTATCTCACGCATATCAATGGCTAAGTCTTCATAGCTACGATCATTTTCCCATTCGTCATGGGGTTTTAAATCGGTGAAAATTTCCATGTAATTTACATCTGCCGTTTCGCCTTTTTCTGCACGCCCAATCATTGCAATGGTGCTATTTACTTCAGGAAATGCATTTAAGGCTTTTTCCACATCTTTGGATATTTCAATAGATGTTTCTAACGATGTTGAAGGAATAGAAACAATGCGCCACATAATCGAGCCTTCTTGCAATTGCGGCATAAACTCTTTTCCCAGTAATGGAAACAAAGCCAAACTTGCAATCAATAAAGCAATGGCCGATGTGACGACTTTACGTTTATTATTTAATGACCAAGCCAATGATGGTAAATAAACTTGCTTGATTTTACTTACCAGCCAAGTATCTTTTTCTTCTTTGGGTATTAAAATCATTGCTGCTAAAACCGGAATAATGGTTAGCGTTAACAGCAGTGACCCCGCCATTGCAAAGCTAATATTAAATGCCATAGGTTTAAATAACTTGCCTTCCAAACCGCTAAGACTAAACAGAGGAAGGAACACCACAATAATAATTAAAATGGCAAACGCAATGGGATTAGCCACTTCACGTGCAGCAGTTAAAACCGCAGCGGTGCGATTAACCGTTTCTCCTTTTGCTCTGCGCTCTGCCATAATTCGAAATGCATTTTCTGTGAGCACAACTGCACCATCTACCATCATGCCAATACCGATGGCCAACCCAGCTAAGGACATTAAGTTTGCACTTAACCCCATTTCCGCCATCATAATAAATGCAATTAACATTGCTAATGGAAGTGCGGCAATTACCACCAGTGCAGAACGAATTTCACCTAAAAATAAAAACAAAACAATCGCCACTAAAATCGAGCCTTCAATTAGTGCGTTAACGGCAGTTTTAACCGCTTTTTCAACTAAGTCAGTTCGATCATAAATGGGTTTAATCACCATGCCTTCGGGCAAGGTTGATTCAACTATATCCATTTTTTCTTTTACATTATCAACAACATCTTTTGCATTTTCGCCGATGCGTGCCAATGCCATGCCCAACACAACTTCTTTGCCATCACGGGTTACCGCACCTGAACGTAAAGCGGGTTGTTGTGATATTGTTGCTACTTGATGTAAATAAACCGGTGTGCCATCTTCAACTTTAACCACAATATTGCCAATGTCGGTTTCATCTTTTAGTAAACCTAAGCCACGCACTAAATATTGCTCGGCACCCTGATTAATATATTGCCCGCCGACTTGGCGATTGTTGGTTTCTAGCAATTCAATAACTTCACGAAAGCTCAATTCATATTCAATTAATTTCAGAGGATTAATCACGACTTGAAATTGTAATTCTTGGCCTCCCCATGACATCACATCATCAACACCCGGTGCCGTGCGTAACATTAAGCGTACACTCCAATCTTGAACGGTACGCAAATCCATATCGGAAATATTGGCATTTAATTTTTCATCGGCACGTTCGATTGTGTACCAAAAAACTTGCCCTAAGCCAGAAGTGTTTGGCCCCATTTCTGGTGTGCCGTAACCTTCGGGAATACGATCGCTAATTTCTTGCAGACGTTCCATTACTAAACGCCGTGCAAAATAAATATCCATATTATCTTCAAAATAAACCGAAACATAAGACAAACCAAATAAACTTACCGAGCGAATTTCTTGCACACCGGGTAAGCCCGCCATGCCAGACTCCACCGGAAAAGTTAGCAGTTGTTCAATGTCTTCCGCCGCTAATCCATCGGCTTCAGTGTAAATATTTACCTGCACCGGCGTCACATCTGGAAAGGCATCAATCGGTATATTACTAACCGCACGCCAACCCATAAAAGACACCACGGAAAAAATAACAATAACTAAAAACTTATAGCGCAAAGACGCTTCAACTAAATTATTTAACATGCTTTATCTCCCGACTAGTCAGCGTCACCAATTTGTGATTTAAGTAATAATGACTTTAATAAAAACATACCTTGAGTCACTACCTTGTCATTTTTTTTCAAACCATTCTTAATTTCAATCCAGTTATTTCTAACCCCACCGGTTTCAACTAATTGTGGATGAAGCTCTTCATCGGTTAATAAAAACACAACTTGATCGCCGTGTAATAATGTGACAGCAGAAGTTGGAATTGCAATAACTTCATTTTCTGTTGCGGTTTGCAGTGCAACTTTTACAAATTGACCCGGACGTAATAATTCTTTTTCATTATCAATTTCAATACGTACCGGTAAGGTGCGTGTGCTTTCATCAATGCGACGATGCACTTGTATCACTTTTGCAGGCAACCAATTATCTCCCGCATAATTAATTCGTGCTTGTGTACCGGGTTTAATATTAATGGCATCTTCGGGGTTAATTTGTGTTTCTACCCACAGTAAAGATTCATCTGTAATTTCCATTAACAATAAACCGGGGTCTATAACTTGCCCACTAACAAATTTATCGCTAATTACTGTGCCATTTTGTGTGCTTAATAAATTAAACATACCGGTGGCTTTTGATGCATTTTTTTGTTTTAGTAATTCTGTAATTTGAGATTCGGTAATGCCATAAGCTAGTGCTTTTGCATACGCTTGTTGACGATTAACCTGAGCTTCAATATAGCGTCGTTCAGAAACCACTTTACGCCCTAGTTTTTTAACCCGTTGCCATTCACGGTCTGTTACTAATAACTGACTTTGTGCATCGGCCATATCCACACTGGAAAGAGTTAATAATTTTTGACCTGCTTTTACCGTGTCTCCCATGCGCGCATAGCGTTTAATAATTTGTGCAGGTATGCGACTGGTAACTTGTGAGCTGCGATAAATATTTACGGTTACTTCACCCGGTGCAATAATTTCCTTACTCAGCATTTTGCTATTGACTAACGAGGTAACTATGCCCATTTCACGACGTTGTTCTGCCGTCATTTCTGGAATACCTTGAGCTTCTTCCTCCCCTTCTTCTTCGGCAAAAACAAAATTGCTTACTAGCATTAAAAACAAAAATAAAAAAGAAGCTTTAGTACGATATTTATTTTTATATTGATTGGGTGTCATTATTATTCCCACCTGTATTTGAATTTGATTTTTAAATAGAACCTAACGTGTTTTGTGCGATTTTTAAGCGTTAGTAAAAATCACTTTATGTAAGCCGCTAGCGTTGAAAAAAGAACTTAAACTTTAGGCGGTTCTATTGGCGGTTTACGCTGAGAGAAATGATAAATGAATGAGCGCGGCATTACATCATTATGTATTTTTGCGACATTAATGACTGGCGTTTTAAAATCAACATAGTGGAGGTGAGTCCAGCCAGCACACGATGTGTTACAGTCATTGTCTGGCGAATAATTCGATGCCATATCAATTAAGTTAATTGTATTTGGGGATGCTGAGTTAATTAATTTTGGGCTGATTAATTTGGAGTCGGTATTTAAGTTTACTGAATGTAATGTTTGAGTAAAAAACTCAGCACTTAAATTACACTCGTCCATTGCCCATGCCATATTATTAAAGAGCAGATTTAAGCATAAAAAAGTGGTGATAAGACGTGTTATTTTCATATTATAATTGAGGCAAGTCATTACCCGCGCCTGTTTTTAGTTCATTTGATAATATGCCAACTCGACATCTACCCGCATCTCGTAAGGCAATGCGCTTATTAAAATTATTAAGGTCTGTGCGATAAATATTTTTTGTATCCGGTAATGAACACACCATTTTATAGAGCTGTTTGAGATAATCTGGCTCAGTCGTTAGCTTGTGATAAACCCATCGGCCTTCTTTTTGTGAAGTGAGAAAGCCAGCTTGACGCAATGCTTTTAGGTGGCGAGAAAGTTTGTATTGTGGCTCAAGCAGGGCATCAACCAGCTCACACAAACAAATCTCCTGCTTAGTTGTTGCCAATAGGCGGATAATACGTAAACGAGTGGTATCGGACAACGCCTGAAACAGTGATTCTGGATTGATGGTTAAGGCAAGCATAGTTGCATTGTAGCGAACTATGTTAGTTGATACAAATGTTTTTCAGTCGCCACGAACGCGCCACCCCTAAAATGATAATCGCTCTTTAAGCTTCTTTGTGCAATTTAAATATGGGTGCAACAACAAAATTTAAACACCGGTGAGATGTTTTTAATGCATGAATAACCTGCTCATTTGTCTCAGCCTGAGCAAAAATATATCCTGGGTACTGATTGCCTTCCGGCAGTGGAATTAACTCATTGCCTTCCCGAATAACAATATCAACACTGTCTATATGTTCAACTTTTCGCGCCTGCGCTAAACCTTCTACCCTGCGTAAAATTCCGCCTTGGCTAATTGGTATCATCATTACACCGCGGGCGTTTTGGGGTGGCTGGGTGGTAATTGTTTTTCCAATGGCTAATGCAATAACCAGTTCTTCTAAATTAAAATCACCACTACTATCAAGGCTTCTTGCGCAGTCGCCACCAATCGTACGGCTGGCAACTTCGAGTATCCATGCGTCGTGTTCATTTACGCGCAACTCGGCGTGTATTGGGCCGGTGCTTAAGCCGTAAGCTTTGCACGCTTCAGCAATGCGCTGTTTAATTTTATGTTGTATTGTTGGGTTTAATGCTGATGGGCTAACATAAATGGTTTCTTCGAAATACGGCCCAATTAGAGGCTCGGGTTTATCAAAAATTACTAAGCTAAATAATTCACCGTTTTGCAAATAGCCTTCAAAGGCTACTTCAACACCATCAATATATTCTTCAATTAAAACATGGCTACGCTCAAATTCGGTAGCCGATTCTGTAATAATTTTTTTAATGCGTGTGCAGGCAACAATAAACTCTTGTTGATTATTTACGCGAATAACCCCACGACTGGCGGATAAGTTGAGGGGTTTTATGACGCACGGCCAAGGCAAGCCGGCGGTTTGTTTATCGAGTGAATCGTTTAAATTAATTAAGCAATGAATGGGCACGGCACATTGGTTAAGTGATAAGTGTGCGCGTGCTAAATCTTTTCGAATGGTGAGTTGCGCGGCTGTTGGTGAATTATGAGGTAGCTTTAGTTGCTGAGCGACTTTGGCGGCTAACTCCACGGTGCTGTCATCGGAACCGAGCACCCCCACAATCATTTGCGTTTTTGCTGCTGCTAAAATAATAGCTAGCGATGCATCGTGATTTTCTAAATCTATATGCAGGCCTTCATAAACTTCACAAATAAGTGAGTGCTTGCCCTTGGAGGCAACCAGCACATGCAAACCCATTCGCTTTGCCGCATTAATATAAGGCGCAATTCGATAGCTATTAGGCTGTGAGATGATGAGTAGGACGGGTTTGATAGTGGGTTTGAATTCGTTATTGGTGTTAACTTGCGAATGCAAAACTAGGCGCTTTGTGCTCGCATATATTAGTTACTTTATGAGAGCTTTGCACGAAACGCTTTTCGTCATCTTCGAATGCTTCTATCGGGAATGACAATGCTTTTTAATTATTTATGTTTCGTGCAAGGCTCTCTTTAAATAACTGAATTATCCACCACCGCCAGAGGCGCCGCCACAGCCACCACAAGCACCAGAACCACCAGTTTGTGAAAATACATTTTTAAACACAAAACTCTGGTTAAGGCCTTCGGTTTTATAGTCGATTTCGACACCACTTAAATACCCCAGTGCAACACTGTCAACATAAAGTTTTAGTTTGTCGGTTTCTAACACACTGTCGAAGCGTGTGGGTTGCTCAACTAACGTCATACCATAGGTCATGCCGCCACATCCACCGCCAGATACATAAATGCGTATGCCAGCTGCATCAGCTTCTTGGTCAATAATAGCGGTAAGCTGGTTAATTGCTTCGGGGGATATTTGAACTTCATTGGTCAGCTGATTATTAAATTCAACGTCAGACATATTTATCTCCATGCAGGTTTTATTAAGACTCATAATAGCATTTTTAAATGAGTGTCGATAAATTTAAATTTTGATTCTTTAAAGTAACCTAAGACGGCAGCGGGGTATTTTGAGGAATTAAAATCAAATTTAACGCATAAATTGATTGTCTTCTATTTTTTATAGTTTTATCGAACAAAAAACGCTAATTATTCGATTAAACTATAATAATAAGTTATCAAATTTTATTATAGGCCAATAATGGCAAAATAAACTTTATTGATATATATCAATTACTTTAGGTGTTTTTACGCCTATTAGCTTAAGTTATGCGGTAATAATAATAAAAAGATAAGCTTTCCTTGATTTTTATCATGGAGGTAATTATATTGCCTCCTAATTATAAAAATAAATGAGTCATAAAAAGTCATTTTAGCCATCAACTGGCATTCACTGAGTTTACATTAAATAGAATAATGCTCTTATATTTAGAGTTTTTAGAAAATAACGATAATAATTTCAAGTTAGCGATAATAATTGCATTTGATTAGATCGATAACTTTTAAAACTTAGTACCATAAATATAAAAACCTTTACTCAAGGGGGTAAAAATGAGAGCTGTAACCCGGCCTTTGGGCCTACTCTGTCTGTTGCTGGCAAGCAATCCGACACTTGCTGATTATCAATTGAATCTATCACCCGGTGTCACCACCACTAGTCAAAATTCTTATGATATTCACCAAATAGTCATGTGGATCTGCGTCGTAATCGGCATCGTTGTCTACGGTGTCATGACCTACTCAATTCTCAATCACACTAAAGCAAAAAATCACAAACCCGCAACATTCGACGATAACCTCACCATTGAAATTTTATGGACGGTTATCCCTGTTCTCATTTTGATTGGTATGGCCGTTCCCGCAACATCTGCCCTACTCGCCATGGAAGACACATCAAATTCAGACATGTCAATTAAAGTGACAGGTTATCGATGGAAATGGCATTACGACTATATTGGTGAAGATGTGAAATTCTTTAGTAATATGAGCACACCTAAAGATCAAATCAGAAACAAAGAAGCCAAGGGCGAAAATTATTTACTTGAAGTGGATAATGCGATGGTTATTCCAACCGGTCAAAAGGTACGCTTCCTGTTTACCGCAAATGATGTAATTCATGCTTGGTGGGTTCCGGCCTTTGGTGTGAAAAAAGATGCGATTCCCGGTTTCATTAACGAAAGCTGGACGAAAGTTGATAAACCCGGCATCTATCGTGGCCAATGTGCTGAGCTTTGCGGCGCAGACCATGGCTTTATGCCGATTGTAGTAGAAGCTAAATCACCAGAAGATTATGTCGCTTGGTTAGATAGCAAAAAATCTGAAGCCGCTGCCGCCGCTGCCAATAGCGATAAAACATTCACGATGGATGAGCTAATGGTAAATGGTGAGAGCGCATACAACACTAATTGTAGTGGTTGTCATCAGGTTAACGGTGAAGGTATCCCCGGTGTATTTGTCGGGCTTAAAGGTAGCGCAATTGCAACTGGCCCCGCCACTGACCACATAAAGGCCGTACTGCACGGTATCAACACGGGCATGCCAGCATTTGGTCCCCAGCTAAGCGATGCAGATTTGGCTGCGATTATTACTTACGAGCGTAATGCATGGGGTAATAACAAGGGTGACATGGTTCAACCGTCCGACATTAAAGCGGCTCGCTAACTAACTTACTTATAAAAGAGGCAAACATGAACGCTGTAGTAGAAGAACATCACGATCACGATCATAAGCCTACTGGCATAGGTCGGTGGCTGTTTAGTACAAATCACAAAGATATTGGAACCATGTATTTATGGTTCGCCTTCACCATGTTTTTTATTGGTGGCGCATTAGCGCTAGTGATACGTGCTGAGCTCTTTCAGCCCGGTCTACAAATTGTAGAACCGGAATTTTTTAACCAACTAACCACGCTACATGGCTTAATCATGGTATTTGGTGTGATTATGCCGGCCTTTGTTGGTTTGGCTAACTGGCAATTACCCATGATGATTGGTGCGCCTGATATGGCACTACCTCGCATGAACAACTGGAGTTTCTGGTTGCTACCAGGCGCATTTGGTATATTACTAGCAAGTTTAGCAATGAGCTTAATGGGTATGGGGTCAGCGCCAAACTTTGGCTGGACATTTTACGCACCCCTATCTACTACCTATGGCCCAGATAGCACCGATTACTTTATTTTCTCAGTTCACTTAATGGGGATATCATCGGTAATGGGTGCAATCAATGTTGTTGCAACTATTATGAATCTGCGTGCACCCGGCATGACTTATATGAAGATGCCTATCTTTGTATGGACATGGTTCATTACAGCTTACCTACTAATCGCGGTTATGCCGGTATTAGCGGGGGTGGTTACAATGATGTTAACTGACCGAAACTTCGGCACTAGCTTCTTTGATGCAGCCGGTGGTGGTGACCCCGTTATGTTCCAGCATATTTTCTGGTTCTTCGGGCACCCTGAAGTGTACATTATGATTTTACCGGCTTTTGGTATCGTCTCTTCAATTGTACCGACCTTCTCACGCAAACCATTATTTGGTTACAGCTCAATGGTCTATGCAACTGCATCCATCGCATTCTTATCGTTTATTGTGTGGGCTCACCACATGTTTACAACGGGCATGCCAGTGGCGGGTGAATTATTCTTTATGTATGCCACCATGCTAATTGCAATACCGACAGGGGTGAAAGTCTTTAACTGGATATCTACCATGTGGCGCGGTGCGTTAACATTTGAAACGCCGATGTTATTCGCCATTGCGTTTATCTTCCTGTTTACCATGGGTGGATTCTCAGGGTTAATGCTGGCAATTGTTCCTGCTGATTTCCAATATCACGATACCTACTTCGTTGTGGCTCATTTCCACTATGTATTAGTTACCGGTGCAGCCTTCTCAATTATGGCCGCAGTGTATTTCTGGATACCCAAATGGACCGGCAATATGTATGACGAAAAGCTCGGTAAGCTGCATTTTTGGCTAACCACTATTTCGGCTAACGTATTGTTCTTCCCCATGCACTTTGTTGGCTTAGCTGGCATGCCACGTCGTATTCCTGACTATGCCCTGCAATTTGCAGAGTTTAATCAAATTGCGACTGTCGGTGCATTTGTATTTGGCTTCTCACAATTGATCTTCCTTTGGGTTGTTATCAAGTGCGTTAGAGGCGGCAAGAAAGCGACTAGCGAAGTTTGGGAAGGTGCGCAAGGCTTAGAATTTGAACTGCCTAGCCCTGCTCCATTCCACAGCTACACAACCCCACCTGAAGTTAAGTAACGGACGGACTGAAATAATGGCTGCGCAAACACCTAATAACCGAACCGCTGATAACCCAAAAGTTATCGGCAAGTTACTACTTCTTGTTGTCGCGATGTTTGGTTTTGGTTTTGCGCTGGTGCCATTATATGACGTGTTTTGTGATGTAACGGGTTTAAACGGCAAAACCGGCGATAAAGTAGAATTTGAAAGTGCCCCCATCGTTGATGAAAGTCGCACCATTCGAATTACTTTTTTGGCCAGTTTAAATGAAAATATGCCGTGGAGCTTTAAACCCGAGATGACGTTTATTGATGTGCATCCGGGCCAACCCACTACCATAAATTACATTGCAAAAAACACGTCCAGTAAAAGCATTATAGGTCAGGCGGTTCCGAGTGTTGCACCGGGATTAGCCGCAGCCTACTTTCAAAAAACAGAATGCTTCTGCTTTACCCAGCAGGAGTTAAAACCCGGTGAAGAAAAACTCATGCCAGTTACATTTATCGTAAACAGTGAGTTGAATAAAAAAATAGATGAAATTGTTTTGTCTTATACTTTCTTTACCAACAAACAAAAACAACAGGATTTATCTAAAACCGTTGCGAATAATGCAAAACATAAATCCTCCATATTTTCACTTAAACAGGATCAAAAATTATGAGTACTGCAAGTCACGGTGAATACTTTATTCCGGAGCCCAGCAAATGGCCCATTGTTGGAACAGTTGCCTTAACTACATCGGCTATCGGTGCAGTCAATACTATTCATGCTGGCGAGATGTCATTGCTGCTTCCCGTTGGATTATTAATGATCGCCTATTTATTTTTTGGCTGGTTTGGTGCAGTCATTGAAGAGTCAATGGCAGATAATTACAATCCACAGGTAGACAAGTCTTTTAGACTGGGCATGATGTGGTTTATCTTTTCAGAAGTTATGTTTTTCGCCGCATTTTTTGGTGCGCTCTTTTATGCTAGAACGCTTTCTGTGCCTTGGCTCGGCGGTGCCGATAATAATGCATCAACCCATGAATTTTTATGGCCAGCATTTGAAGCTGTGTGGCCATTATTAAGCAATCCAAGCCCAGATATTGTTGCCCCCAAAGAAGCAATGGGGGCACTGGGCTTGCCCGCAATCAATACCGCTATCTTATTAACATCTAGTGTAACGGTAACTTGGGCACACCATGCATTGCGTGCAGGTAATCGCAAGCAACTTAATTTGGGCTTAGGTTTAACTGTTTTATTAGGTGTGTGCTTCGTAGCATTACAAATTGAAGAATATATTTACGCATATAATGAGCTGGGCCTAACCATGGACTCGGGAATTTATGGCAGCACATTCTACTTGCTAACCGGCTTCCACGGTTTTCACGTTACCATGGGAACCATCATGTTATTCGTGATTTTAATTCGTTGCCTAAAAGGTCACTTCTCTGCTGATAATCATTTTGGATTTGAAGCGGTTGCGTGGTACTGGCACTTTGTCGATGTAGTTTGGTTAGGTTTGTATATATTTGTTTACTGGCTATAACCCGAGGAGTTAGTCGCTAGTTATTATTATAATGACTAGCGACTAAAAACTCATAATCCATGCGGCTGAATTAAACCTAACACCTGCCCAATTATTAGTAGAATAAAAATTCCAACAGACAGTCCAATTCTCCAGGTTAATGATTTAACCAGCTTATCGGAATCTCCTTTGTTGTTCACAAGATGGTATAGTGCTGAACCTAAACTAATTAAAACTACCAGCAGTAAAAAAAGAATAAAAAGTTTAAAAATCACGGAATCAACCTCTTAAATAAAATTTGTTTAAATTATGTCGGGCATACAAATACATCATTACCAATTTAAAACAACGTTAATACCCAGCATCGTTACCCTTGCCCTGCTTTACCTCATGATATCACTTGGTTTATGGCAACTTGAGCGTGCTGATTATAAAGCTAATCTACAGTCATTAATAGAGAGCAAACAAAACACCTCAGCTATCGCCCTTAGTGCAATTGCAAAAAAAGAAGACGACTGGCTTTATCAACCCGTATTTGCAAACGGTGAATTTGATAATGAGCACCAGGTGCTATTAGATAATCAAGTTAATAATATGGTTGCGGGATACAGTATATTCACACCCTTAAAGCTATCAAATGATCTGGGCATTTTAGTCAACCGGGGCTGGCTACCCATTGGTAAACGGCGCAGCGAACTGCCTGATATTTCCATCATGCTTGAAAAACAAATCATTAATGGCTTAACCGCCAAACCACCATCAAAAGGTTTAGTGCTATCTAGCAATGCAAATAATTTCACAACTTGGCCGGCTGTTTTGCAGTATATTGATGTACAAGAAATTGAAAAAAAATTGAATTATAAACTCATGCCAATGATCATAATTATGAATCATGCTGAGCAAACACCATTCGAACCCCTTGCCGTAAAAATAAATATGCGCAGTGAAAAACATACAGGATATGCATTTCAATGGTTTGGACTTTCCCTCACTTTATTTATCATATACATTGTAGTAAATACAAAAAACACAAAAAACACAAAAAGAGAATAGATTTTACATGACTAATGAAACCATAAATTCAAGCACCGAAACACCTCAATCACCACAGCGAAGCAATACAGCGTTATGGGCTTTAATCGCATCATTTGCTGTACCCGCGATTCTTGCTTATGGCTATTACTTTTTTGGCGACCGGCCCGCCGTAAAAAGTAATGGTGAATTAATTATTCCAGTTGTTGATATACACACATTGAAAATAACCGATAAAGAAGGTGAATTATTATCCGAAGAAGCTTTAACACCGCATTGGCGAATGGCTTATTTTGTTGGCGCAAATTGCGACAATAGTTGCCAAACCAGTTTATATAATATGCGCCAAACTAATATTGCAATTGGTAAATATCAAGATCGCGTAAATCATGCAATAGTACATTTAGCCGAACCCGATGATGCTTTTTTAGCATTAATCGAAAAAGAATATTCTAAATCAACCGGAAGAATTTATGCAAACGCGGAGAACATAACAGCCTTGTCAACGTTAGAAAAAAATCCCGCAAAAATGGAGTCAATTTATTTAATTGATCCTTTAGGAAATATAATGATGCACTTCCCCAAAACGTTAGAGCCAAAATTAATTCGTAAAGATTTAAATAAATTACTTAAAGTGTCTCGTCTGCGTTAAAAATTTTAGGGGGTTGCGGCCATCATAACCAATTGCACAACCCCCACTATACCCAGAATAAACACGATCACAAAAACGATGCCCGCCAGTATAAATGTAGAGGGTTTTCCTTGCTCAAAATCCCGCTCTCTATTAGCTTTGGTTTGAATACCACTTGCCGCAAATAAGGTGCTTTTTAATACATTAAAAAACCCCGTGCCTTTGTAATTTTTCAGTTCTTCATTTGACATAATTGCAGCCCAATATAAATGTAAATACAATAAGTTATTCTAATAGATAATACGCCTTCAATCAGGTAATTCTATAAATAGAATGGAATTATTTTAATTTTAATAATAAAGATTATAAAACTTATTTATTGCTTTATTTATGCATCAAATCTGTGTTATATATAACATGTATTTATAAGTTAACTCTCAATAAAATGCCAATAGCTTTCTCATAAAAATTAAATAAAAAGCGTTAAAATATAAATTAGCTTCTATACTTATATTTAAAGCAACTTACTTATTTTAAGTGAGCGAAAAAACCAAAATAAGATGAGGTATTACCAAATGTTGTTCAAACACTTTTGTCATGTTTATAACCCGAAAGAATGTTTGCGAGATGCGGATCGAGAGCCTGCAAAAATTACCGATATCTTACTGCATGTTGCTGTACTGGCTTTAATACCAACGATTTGTGTTTATATTGCAACGGTATACATTGGCTGGGATTTTGGTATTGGCACGCTCTTTACCCTGCCACCCGATAAAGCCATTGTTGCTGCTTTATTTGCATTTTTTAGCTTAAACATTGGTGTTTATGCGCTGGGTTATGCCATTTGCTGGTTTTCTAAAACATTCGATTTGAAACCCGACCCATTGCACTGCACTGAATTAGCGGTTTTCTCATCACTACCTTTGTTTTTATTAGGCTTTGTTGCCTTATATCCGGTTTTGTATATCAATGTAATGGTAGGCTTTGTCGCAATCGCAGCAGCAATTTATTTGCTCTATACGGGGATTCCTATATTTATGCACATCCCTGAAGAAGAAGGTTTTGTTTATTCAACCTGGGTTGTTACTATTGGGCTTGTGCTACTTGTGGTATTTTTGGGAATGACAATCTTCTTTATATCAGCCACATCCGCATAACAAACTAAATCACCCTCTTCATAACATTAAAAAAGCCCATATAATGGGCTTTTTTAATGTCTTCAGTTCATATTGAAATACATTGAATTTTGACCGTTTGTCCAAATATTTTATATTGCTAGTTATGGATAGCTATAATTACAGTTGCAGGTTTTCTAGAGTATTCCCCACTCACGAAATAGGAGATCAAAATGAGAAAAAGACTCTACTTTTTACTTCCAAATCTGGAAGAAGCACATAAAACCGTTGATGAGCTTCTGCTCGCAAGAATAGACGATCATCACATTCACGTTATGGCCAAAGAAGGCACCGATCTGGGCGATTTACCCGAAGCAAGTATTTTTCAAACCAGTGATATTGTGCATGGCGTTGAAACCGGCATGGTAATAGGTGGTATTTCTGGGCTTGCGGGCAGCATTGTTGCAATCACCGCCTTACAGGTGGGCTCAGTTATGGGTTTAATTGTGCTCGGCTGTACTTTATTTGGTGCTGCTATTGGTGTCTGGACATCAGGCATGATTGGCTCAAGCACCAAAAATTCACGTTTGAAAGCGTTTGAAAAATCGATGGAAGAAGGCAAAATTTTACTGATGGCAGATGTGCCACTGGAAAAAGTTGATGAAATTAATCACAAGATGCAAGCTCATAAGCAAACTATTATGGGCGGGTCTGAACCAAGTATGCCTGCATTCCCCTAACCCCTAAACAACTTACTTTTCTAAACTAATGAGTCTGAATTTAATTCAGACTCATTAAACTTTTAATACGAAAATCACATATACATTCTAAGCAAAACTCTTGCGTAATGATCTAATAATAAAAACCCAAATAAGGCACTTAAATAAAAGATTGAATAGCTGAATGTTTTCATTGCATGGCTATCACTTTCACCCGTGTTATATAATTTAACCGCGTGATAAAGAAAACCTAAACCCAGCGCAACCGCACCCGCAAAATAAATTAAACCGGTCATGTGAATGACAAATGGCATCATGCTTACCGATAATAGCATCATGGTATAGAGCACAATGTGCAATTTGGTAAATACAACACCGTGTGTAACCGGCAACATGGGTAGCCCTGCACGCGCGTATTCTTCTTTACGTTTAATTGCTAATGCCCAAAAATGCGGCGGGGTCCAAACAAAAATAATTAAAAACAATAACAATGCTTCGCCATTAACTTCACCTGTCATAGCCGCCCAACCTAATAAAGGTGGTGCTGCACCTGCGGCTCCACCTAATACAATATTTTGCGGCGTTGAGCGCTTTAAAAACATCGTATAAATAACCGCATAACCCACCAATGATGTTAGTGTTAAAAGAGTGGTTAACATATTTGTCCAAACCAATAAAATAACCATTGCAATAACAGCAAGTGACAAAGCAAATATAAGTGCTTGGCGTGAAGAAAGCTCACCCTGAGGTAGTGGGCGATTACTGGTGCGCTCCATAACAACATCTATGCGTTGATCAACCCAATGATTTAACGCTGCCCCTGAAGCAGATGCGAGCCCTATACCCAAACAGGCTGCAATGAATGTATCTAAAGGCAATGCACCGGGTGTGGAAAGTAGCATGCCCACAATGGCGGTAAAAACGATTAAATAAACCACTTTGGGTTTGCATAAATTATAATAATTTCGCCAGTTAAAACCGGTGTTTTTTAATGTCACTTCTATCATGATAAACCTTTGTTTGTATCATTTGGGGAGGCAATATTTTTAGTATATCTAAAACTAAAATTAATCAGTATTAATGCGAGCAATAATAAAGCGGCACCAGCATTATGTGAAACCGCAATCGGTATTGGCAACACAAGTTCGACATTTGCAATGCCTAATAGAACTTGAGTAGTTAAAAGTGTTAATAATAAAACGGCAAGCTTACGCAATATTTTATTTTCTATTTTCACTAAAATTAAAACAGCTAATGTTGTTAATATAATTGTTGTTAAAACAGCGCCGACTCGATGTAAAAAATGTACCGTTATACCTGCTTCAAGTGTCAGTGAGCCACCTTCATAATTAACCGTGGGATCTTTAAAAAACACAAATGCATCTTTGAAATTTAATTCTGGCAACCACTGCCCCTGACATGTTGGAAAATCAGGGCAATAAAGTGCGACGTAATTAGTGCTAGTCCAACCACCTAAAAATATTTGAAACGTTAAAACAACTAAGGCTATTTTAGCGAGCGGTTTAAAATAACGTTGAATGGTGACATTATTAATTTTTTCAGCCCAGAGTTGCTGATGTTTAATAGAAGTCCAAAAAAGTAAAACTAAGGTTAGCAAGCCCATTAATAAATGTAGCGTGACAATGGTGGGGCGCACTAATTGGGTGACTGTCCACATGCCAAGCATTCCCTGAAATATCACCAATACCACTAATCCAAATGGAAGCAGCAGCTGCTGATTATCATCTTTACGATGACGCCAAGCTAAAAAGGCCATCGCGAGAATGAACAGCCCAAGCAGGCTGGCAAAATAGCGGTGAATCATTTCTTTCCAAGCTTTACCTGAATGCACTTCTACATGCGGATATAAATTAACCGCCTGCGTAATTTCATGCGCTTCATCTGGTGCAGTCAGCTGTCCAAAGCAACCCGGCCAGTCAGGACAGCCTAACCCAGCATCAGATAGCCGAACATAGGCACCCAAAATAATTACAAAGAAAGCTAAGACGCAAGCCGCAAGCCCTACTCTTAAGAACCATTTATTATTCAAACATTTGCCCTGAAATTTTATAATTTTTGACTTAATCGATGCTATACGATCTGGCTAATTGACGCAATTCAATAAAACTTTTAGCCATATAAAAATATTGTTTTTTATATTATAAGAATATTAGACTATTGCTTTATAATTAATTGCATGTATTCTCGTATTGATAGACGACTTATTTGAAACGGTGTTGACATAAGATAATGTAGCGGTTTGCTTAACAAGGTAATTTACCTTACTATTTTCATAGAGGTAATTAAGTGTCATATTCTTACCCCAATCCCAAACCTCAAAAACATGGCAACAATCGGCAATAATCCTAACAGGGATACCACAGTGGCGCCGACAGGTAAGTCAGCAATAAAAGATAACCAAAGCCCAATCGCACTAAAACTCAACCCTAATACCCAGCCTAAAATAAGTCGCCTACCGAACGAAGCGGCGAGTAAGGAAGCACTGAACCCGGGGATAATTAAAAATGCAAACACCAGCAGGATGCCGGCAATATTGACTGCCAATGTAATGACCACCGCGAAAGAGGCAAAAAACAGAAATTCCCATAATAACGAGGGTCGTACGTTTTTATTGGTTGTAAACGATAGCGCATAAAAACGTTTTCGCTGTAGAGTGTGTAACAACACTAGCGCACCATAGGCGATAGCAACAAGTGCAACCTCCTCCCACCGTACCCATAAAATATTACCATTGAACAGTGATTTGAGTTCTTCCATACCTTGGGTGGTGCGACTAAGAATAACCAGTGATAAGGCGGTTGCCACAACATAAACACAGCCAATGGTGACCTCGCGCGCGGTTTTGCCTGGGATTTTGTGTAAGCCGGTAAAAGCGAGTGCGGCAATGAGGGTGGCAGCAAAAGCGAAAGCCTGCGCTTCAAACCCATGTGCTTCCTTACCCAGTAAAAAGGCCACACTGGCACCCAGTGCCGAAATTTGGGCCAGCGCCAGATCAACAAAAATAATGCCCCGTGCGAGCACATGCAAGCCAAGGTAAGTGTGGGTTATGATCATCAGCGCCATCATGATGAACGCGGGAAATAATATGTGCCAGGCATCCATTTTATTTATCTCCGCTGATTTTCAATATTTTGACGATGTTGTTAAACAAATCTACATAGGTGATGATATCTTCTTGGGCGCCCACTGATTGAGGTAGCACAGCAATTTGAATACCGGTTTCATCACTCAGGTAACGTGAAGATCGGCGTTCGTAATACGATTCCATTATCAATAAATTTATCTGTTCATTTTTAAGTCGGGCGATCAGTTTATTAAGTGAAGCGGCACTCGGCGCTATGCCCGGTTTGGGTTCAACTTCATCGACAATTTGAAAACTAAAAACATCGGCCAGATAAACAAAGGATGTGTGATAAGCAATCACGGGTTTGTCCTTGAGGTGGCGTAAGGTCTTACGCCATTTAATGAGTTTGGTGTTGATAGTTTTTTCAAAATGGTTCGCGTTAGCTCGATAATCATCCGCATGCTCCGGGTCAAGTTGAGCAAGACGTTGGGCAATGGCGTTGGCCATGCGCACACCGTTGCGTGGATCTAACCAGTAATGTGGGTTGCCTTTAGCATGAACATCACCCATGGCTCGACTTACCGGGCCCTGTAGTTTACCCATCAAAGGTATAGTCAGCGACAGATCCAGGTAACCTAGTTCACCGGGTTGTATTCGGTTGTTTCTCGCCGATTGTAATAACGGCGGTAACCAGCCAATTTCCATATCAGCGCCGATTACTAATAACAAATCAGCACGGTACACGCGTCGAATCATGCTCGGTTTGGCGACAGCAAAATGGGGGTCACGAGTGCCAAGAGTCAGGCTGTGAACGTCGATGTGTTGACCGCCAACCACTCTGGCGATAGCCGCCAGATCTTGGGTTGTGGTTTCTACTTTAAGCGCTGCATAAGCAGGATAGGATATGGCAACGAAGAGTACAAAATATAAAAGTGTTTTAAATAAGGTTTTCATATTGTACTCCTAATATGTATGTGCCATGTGAGCGCCTAAACTGAACTCAACTTGTAACCAGAGTGTGTCGGCGGTTTTTTCTGCAAGGTGCTCAGTCCAGTCGCGGTTGTATTGCAGGCGGACTTTACTGTATTCGCTCATGTACCACGTCAGGTTAGGTGATAAACGTTTACGTGTGTCACGCAGGGGATCTGTACTGGTATTGCCGTCCGCAGTTGCATATTCCAGACGTAACCCGGCAACCCAGCGGGGCTTGAATCCCCATAATACCTGGGTAAACCAACCATTATCTTTAAGAATTTCGCGCGTGGGATCGCCTCTATCACCAGCTTCATAGCGACGCTGTAACGCTTCGGTATGCCAGGCCACAAAGGGAAAACCACGTTGACTCGTGAGTGGCTGCCATTTCAGGTATAGATCGGCACCATAAATTTGTGTGTCTGTGCTGACACCACTGGCATTAGGCCCCCACAAGCCTGAAACACCCAGATTCATACTCAAGGTATCGGAAATATCTATGCCGTTTAGCCAACGAGCGGAAACCAGCAGGTCACCCGAATCACGGGCATCTCTATCGATCAGGGTGTGTCCGCCGATGTCTTTTCCTGGCGCATTTAAAAAACTGGTGACGGTTTCACCTTTAGCATTTTGCGCTCCCAAATAGAGTTCTGAATACCAGTCAGTTGGCACCAACCAAGATACCCGTGCACCCTGACTGCGCAGGCCATCACCACCAAAGAAACGAGACAGCACAATGGGTTGGTCAACGAAAGCCCACGTGTGGGGGTGTTGCTTGTTCTGCCGACCAAACTCAGTGAAATATTGCCCCCCCTTAACTTGCAACCCCCAAGGTAAATTGCGACTAATGAAAAAAGCTTCTTCCAGCTCTACTACTGTTTCACCATTAGCATCAATCTGAAAAATAAAATTGGCCTGTGCATCCAGATAAGTATCCACTGTGCCGCTAAAAGACAGTTCTACATTTTGTACAGTGAAGCCATTCTGGTTGGGGTCATGAGCACCTGCCTGCAATCCTTCCAGTGCAGCATTATCAACACTGGAACCGCCTGCCGCGAATAGACCTGAAAGCCCTGTTTTTAAGCCACTGGTTTGCGTAGCCGCATTTACTTGTGCTGTGGATGTAGCACTGCTTCTGTTGAGACGTTTTTCCAGTGCGCTAATTTGCGCCGCAGTATTTTGTTGCTGAATCTGCATTTGTTGTTGCAGCTCTAACAATTGTTGATTCAGAGTATGGATGTCATCGGCAGCTTGTGTGGTTACCGGATTGAATAAAAAAATCCCACTGGCGATAGCCATCGCCAGGACAGGGTACTGCGTATAAAACATATTATTTCCTTGAATTGATCAGCAAATACACGCAGGGTAATCACCATTAAATGGAAATACCCAGCGTATACGAATCGCGATAAAATGAATAAAGCTAAAAGCAGATCAGAACAAGGGTGGCGCGCGTGCGCCCAGCGTGTAGCGGTAAGATTGAGTGGTGTGTTGAATGGCCGGTATAGCCAATAGAAAACTGATTAAAAATAGCGATAATGCCCAGGAAAGTACGGGTAAATCGGCGAGTGGTACATGGTTTAAGCGGCAAGCCTGACATTCGGTGTGATTATTGGCATCGTTTGAAATATCTAAGTCATGTGAAGCAACATGCCAGGCGGCAAACATCAGTAAAGCTACCAGCATTATTCGCAGCAGGTGGCTAGTATCAGAGTGCTGACTTGATGTGCCTAAATTCATAACGACTAAAATATCACACTCTAATGCACTAGACACATTGTATTTCGTTCATCAGACTATAACTCACGAAATTATCGATGTGGAAAAACAATAAAGGGGTTTGCTTTAAATGGAAATTGTTAACTCCTCTATTTTATTTAGTAAAGTTAAGGCAGCATTGTTCTCAAAGAGTCTGCCTACATCAATATATTCCCAGACAGTTGTGAATCGCCACTCATTTACTAGACACCTTTCAGTCATAGATAATGACAAATGAGAGGTTAATATGAGCAGTAAACGATATCCCGAAGAATTTAAAATTGAAGCCGTTAAACAAGTTATTGATCACGGTCGCAGCGTTGCCGATGTATCAAGACGGATGAACCGGTTTACCGGTGATAACGGCAGGAACCTGTTCACGCATAATTTGAGCATATTCATTTGCCATCCAGCCCATGATGGTTGCATTGGTATAGACATCCGGTGCAGGAATATCACGTTTTGGGCCGATGATATCGGCGATGGCTCGAATATAACCACGAGACAGTCGCTTCAGTTCAAGGCGCGAGAGCTCTTTAGGATTAACCGCAATGCCCCCTTTGGCACCACCAAAAGGCAAGCCAACCACCGCACATTTAATCGTCATCCAGAAACTTAATGATGTGACTTCATCCATATTGACCGCAGGGTGATATCGAATGCCACCTTTGGTTGGGCCTCGGGTATCATCAAATTGCACTCGATAACCGGTAAATACGCGCAAACGACCATTATCCATCCGTAGAGGAATACTCACCGTGAGCGCGAGTTTGGGATATTGTAATCGCTCAAGAATATCATCAGACAATTCGATGTGTTTAAGCACATCGGTAAGACGTGACTGAGCGTCTTCAAATAAGGCTTTCATCAGTTTAATTCTCCAGTTTAATTCTCCAGATTAATGAATTTCGCATTTCTACAATGCGTGTAATTTCAATCAACACACATGGGTTAAGCTATTTATATTGTGTGTGGTATCGACTCTATACTCCGTATATCTGTACGGAGCAAAGTTGTTTTAGTCAATTAACTGGAGTCATGATGGCCATGAGAAAAAATTCCTCAGTGTAAATTTGATGTTATTGCGGTTATAAAAGCCTATTGAAGGCCGTGTAGTTTGCAAAAGGACAAGCAAAAAGGCAGAATTTAGAGCGATTTATTAAGTCATAATTCAAGGTAGCAATGAGTCGATAATCGGGCAGTGATGACTATCCTAGTTACTCTTACACTGTGTTAATAGCAATTTCAATGCTTTTTCCAGTCGTTGTAAGTCTTCAAGTTTCGACTGAACTGTAGACAGTTTACTTGCAGCCATTTCCTGCACCTGACCGCAAGGTTGATCATTTAAAGAAAGTAGATGAGTTATCTCATTTAACGTAAAACCCAGTTCCTGTGAGCGTTTAATGAATTGAATACGACTAACCGTTTCATCAGGGTAGTGGCGCTAGCCTTGCACTGGCTTGAGAGGCTGCTTAATTAGATCTTTGCGTTCATAAAAACGAACAGTCTCGATATTAATGCCGAGTTCTTTTGCTAGTTTGCTAATGGTTCTAATCATTTTATTCACTCTTTTGTGATTCAAGGGTGTCTGACATTTTTTCCATTAAAATTAATGCCGCATTATTGCTGAACTGCTGACCTTCCTCGATATATTCCCAAACAGTGGCGTCACTTTTCCAGCCACCTTGTTTTTTTATTAGTTCAAAATTAATGTCTTCCCGTGCAGCCGATGTGGATAATCCTCGACGGAAACTATGGCGACTTAAATCAGGAACAAAATCAAATTTACAAACAATACCCAATGTTTTTAACAGATCATTAATAGCATGAGCATTAAGTCCTTTATTTTGAATATGATTCCAGCGATTAATTGGACGAAATACAGGCCCTGAATTTATTCCTGACCTATCAAGCCAGTTTTTTAATGCCGTTACAGGACAAGCAGGGCTCTTACCCTTAAGTATAAGCCCGAGATATGCCATCTCCTTTTAGAGTGAGTAAGTTTAATAACCAAGCCTTTCGGCTCCCAAATAAGATCTTTAACTTCAATACTCACTAGCTCGCTTCGCCGGAAAGCTCCAAAAAAACCGATTTGAATTAATGCTAAATCCCGACAATTTTTATTTGAATTCACCTGAGAATTTAACCAGTTCAACATAGCGGCCAGATATTCTAGACGCGGTGCTTTGGCTTTTTGTTTCGGCTTGCCATGGGTATGGCGAATACCTTTTAAGCAGCTTCAAGACAGTATGTGACGATGACCGGAAAACAGGATTTTTCTAGTTGCAATAAAGAGTTAGACTTAGTCTATGTTTTGGCGGATTTGATACAAATACCGGCCAACCCTTATTTTGACCGCGAGGAAAAAATGTTACAAGAACATGACTACCCACAATTGATGTGCATAAACAACAGCATGAAGCGATGATTTTACAGGTTTCAAAATTTATTGATGAATATCGTCTACATAACAGCCGAACGATTGATGAGGTGATTCAATATTTAAAATCATGGTTAGTTAATCACATTAATGGATGTGATCAGGAATATTCTTCTTATCTTAAAGATAAGGTTAAATAATGGTTTTGTAGTTTAAAAATATTAATCATACTACTCAGAAACTATTGACCTGTGTCATTGTAAAAAATAGTTAAACATTGTTAAATTCAAACGCTTTTATTATAAATTATGTCACCTAGTAAATATGATCCTTTCTGATTACGTTAATACCTTTGGCCAGTCGATGAAGCTAAAATATGGTGAGAGAGTCCATAAAATTTCATTAAATGCAAATCTCACTTGCCCAAACCGTGATGGAACTAAAGGCATAGGCGGTTGTAGTTTTTGTAATGTTGCCTCATTTAATCCCGATGCAAGAAACCCAGAATCTATTAAAAAACAGCTTGCAGCCGGTCGACATATTATTAGAAAACGAACTGGAGCCAAAAAATATCTGGCATATTTTCAAGCTTATACAAATACCTACGGGGATATTAAACAGCTAAAGCAACTATATGATAAAGCGCTATCTGAAAAAGATATTATCGGTTTGTCCATTGGAACACGACCTGATTGTGTCCCGCTAGATGTTATAAAGTTGTTGGTGGAATATCAAAAACAGGGTTATGAAATATGGCTTGAGTTAGGTTTACAATCTTCTTTTGATAATACCTTAACTAAGGTGAATCGTGGCCATGGTTTTGCAGAATATATTGAGGCGGTACGTTTGGCGAATTCCAATAACATAAAGGTATGCACTCATTTAATTATTGGTTTACCCGGTGAAGATAAAGAGCATTTTAAAACATCATTATCTCGTGTTCTGAATGAAGGTGTAGCGGGATTGAAATTACACCCATTACATGTAGTAAAAGGCACTCAACTCGCCAGAGAGTACTTGCATCAGCAATATCAACCTCTAACACAAAATGAATATATCGATGCCGCTGCAGACCTAATTGAAATGACACCGAAAGATATAGTTTACCATCGGGTGACAGGTACAGCAGCAAAAGATATTTTAATTGCACCCGAGTGGTGCTCAAAAAAGTGGCAGGTAATTAATTCAATAACACAGGAATTACACGATCGAAAACATAAATTATATGCTGATAATGCCATGATTTCTGAAACTTTAATATGCCATTAAAATGAATGCGAATAAAACTAAAATGCAGCTTGTCTGCCCTGCCGGGAATTTACCGGCATTAAAAATCGCTGTAGATAATGGTGCTGATGCGGTCTACATTGGTTTTAAAGATGACACGAATGCTCGACATTTTGCAGGATTAAATTTTAATGAAAAACGCTCAGTACTCGGAATTGAATATGCTCATCAACGGGGTTGCAAAGTTTATCTAGCGATAAACACTTATCCGCAAGCCGCTGGTTGGCAGCGTTGGCAACAGGCGGTTGATCTTGCGGCTAAGTTAAAGTTTGATGCGTTAATTGCGGCTGATATTGGAGTATTGGATTATTGCTCAAATAAATATCCCGATTTACGTTTGCATTTATCTGTACAAGGCTCAGCTACAAATACACAATCAATTAATTTCTTTTACGAAAATTTTGGCATTCAACGTGTAGTGCTACCTCGAGTGCTTTCACTTAAACAAGTGGCTCAGGTTGCGGAGTCTACCTCAGTTCCTTTAGAAGTTTTCGGTTTTGGAAGTTTATGTGTAATGGTGGAAGGAAGATGTATTTTATCATCTTATGTAACTGGGCAATCTCCCAATACATTTGGAGCCTGTTCACCTGCGAGTGCGGTTGAATGGAAAAAAACAGATAGCGGATTACAGAGTAAATTAAATAATATATTAATCGATAGTTATAAAAATGATGAAGCTGCAGCGTATCCCACTTTATGTAAAGGTCGTTTTGAGGTTAAGGGAAATACTTATTACGCAATAGAAGAACCAACAAGTTTAAATACAATTGCATTGCTTCCTGAGTTGCAGGCTATGGCTATTGCGGCAATTAAAATTGAAGGGCGCCAGCGTAGCCCTGCTTATGTGAAACAGGTTGCACAGGTTTGGCGGACCGCACTGGATACCTGCTATAACGATTCACAAAATTATGCCGTAAATGAACAGTGGTTACAAACGTTACACGCAGTGTCTGAAGGGAGAAGTACTACTCTAGGCGCATATCATCGGTCATGGCAGTAATGCTTTAAAATAAAATATGAATCAAAAAATTCCAAAACTATCTTTAGGGCCAGTTCTTTATTATTGGGATAGAGAAACAGTATTTGATTTTTATAGTCGTGTTGAAAATACTTCTGTTGATATTGTTTATCTTGGTGAAACAGTTTGTTCTAAACGTAGATTATTAAAATCCAAAGACTGGCTGGAAATAGCAAATAAGTTAACGTTAGCGGGTAAAGAAGTTATATTATCCAGCATGACTTTAATCGAAGCTAATTCTGAAGTTGCAGCCTTAAAAACTTTATGTTCTAACACTGAATATATAATTGAAGCGAATGATTTATCAGCGGTTCAATTGTTAAAAGGGAAATCATTTGTAACTGGCCCCGCGGTAAATATTTATAATCCGCACAGTTTACGAGTGCTTGCAAAGCTAGGATTAAAACGCTGGGTTTTACCGGTTGAATTATCAAAAGATGCATTATCGGATATGCAAAAAGAAAAACCCGATAATATTGAAACTGAAGTTACCGCATACGGGCGACTTCCCCTCGCTTATTCCGCAAGATGCTTTACCGCAAGATCATACAATCTTCCAAAAGATGATTGCCAGTTCAAATGCCTTGATGACCCTGATGGGCTCTTATTATCGACACAGGAAGCTGAAAAATTTCTTATATTAAACGGCATTCAAACACAGTCTGCTAAAACCAGTAATTTAATTTTAGAGCTAGATCAATTAATGGAATTAAACGTCGATGTGTTACGTATTAACCCACCATCAAAGCATATTGAAAAAATAATTGATATTTTCCAGCAAACGTTAAATCAGCGATGTAGTGCTGTTGACGCAAATGATGAATTACAAAATCTAATGCCAACCGGTGGTAGCTGTAATGGTTATTGGTATGGTGAAAGTGGTATGAATCAGCATATACAAAATTAGGAAAAATTATGTTAGAACAATCTAGTATGATAGAGAATAGTGATTTTAATTTAAATAATACTAGCGCCTATGAAAAATGGCGTGATCAAAAATTAAATAACTACCCTCAAAAAGCCGAGCAATTAATTGTAGAAATTAATGATCCATTAGCATTAAGTCAGGTTGAACGTGACAAAATAATTGAGTGCTGCAAAAAAACCAATATGGTAGTTTATGTCAGCAATGCGGGTGATAATCCTGATAAGCGTTTAGCCTCTAGCCTGGCCGCGCAATTTTCATTGAAGTCACTGGATAAAAACATGGGCGCTGATGATGATGGAATTACTTCATTACAAGTGTCGAATATCAGTGGGCGTGAACGTTATATTCCCTATTCTAATAAAGCGATTCATTGGCATACAGATGGATACTACAATAAGCTGAGCCAGCAAATACATGCACTAAATTTACATTGTGTACGGGCAGCTAAAAGCGGTGGTGAAAATGCTGTGATGGATCACGAGATTACCTATATCCGATTGCGTGAAAAAAATCCTGATTATATAAAGGCATTAATGAGTACGGATGCGATGATCATTCCGGCCAATATTAAAGATGATGTTATTATCCGGCCCGCGAGAAAAGGTCCTGTTTTTTCTGTCTACAATAACAAACTACATATGCGTTATACGGCAAGGCCTAAAAATGTTATTTGGAAAGATGATGAGATAACGCAGGCTGCCGTTAAAGCATTAGATAATTTATTACACAGTGATGATTCAGCAATTTTCAGGCTGACTTTACAATCTGGCTGGGGATTAATTAGTAATAATGTACTGCATGATCGTGGTGGTTTTGAAGACGATAAACACTCACCAAGATTACTTTACCGACTGCGTTATTTTGATAGCTTATTACTGAGACAAAAATAAAAAATACTCAAATAATTTTATTTTTTATAGGTGCGAATTTATTCGCACCTACCTGTTTTTTAATGGTATCTTTTTCAACTGACTTGTTAGTAAGTTATACATAAGAAAAATTTAGCGCCATCTAGTAAACAGCCGTTTATAAAGTGGGATGCTTATTATAAGTAATGATTCTATTTTTTTAAAAACAAGTAATGAATCAAGATCCACTCCATCCAGAAAATTTTTAAGCTCTAGTCCCAGTTCAGTATTTCCTTGAATGAAAAGATGCCGCTGAAACACTAGCGTGTCTGGATCTTGTTGCCGTGCAGCAAGCTGTAAAAAATTATACATACTGGCCTGTATTTCAATATCAACTTTCTTTTGAGAGGATGCAGAGATTAAGCGTTGACTATGTAGGCCAATATAAAACTTTATACTGGCATCATAAATGCTTATGCATAAGCATTTATCTTCTAGAAAATTAAGGTCCCCTTCTAAAATCTGATCTTTTAGCAGACGATTTAAAAACATTACCAAAGCCTGGGAATGAATACTTGAAGGAATAGCTTTGCATGGCAAAGACAGTATTTTAGGTAATATAGGGTGATTTTCTATTGGATTAGATAGCATTATTGTTAGTCCTTATATGCTGTAATACTATACACTGTAGATGCAATGCAATAAATTGATTGCCATCAAAAAATGTTTAACAACAGTAAATATAATAAAGTGGTACTGTTCTAAAAATAAAACCAGAAGATATAAAACCAGAATATAAAATTAGAGCGATTTAATAATTATGAATAAATTAACAATGGTATTAATAACTGCAACAGCAATTATTGCAATGACAGTCGGAATTTGGTTTGGAAAACAAAGCGATATTTCGTTTGGTTCACAAAGTCCGGTTAAGCCAGAAGTCATACAGGGTGCGATCTACCCTTCAGCAAAAATAATTAATGATTTTGCGCTGCTTAATCAACATTCAAATAAAGTTACTAAGGCTGATTTTTTAAATCACTGGAGCCTTATTTTTGTTGGTTACACTCACTGCCCTGATGTATGCCCAACAACCTTAAACGTTTTAAATAAAGTGAATGAATTTATGACGGCGCAGAAAGTTCAAGCACCTAAAATTGTTCTTTTAACTGTTGACCCACAACGTGACACACCTGCTGTGCTTAAACCCTATGTGGAATATTTTAATAAAAATATTTTGGCTTTAACCGGTGACCCTGCTGAGATTAAAGCATTAACCCAGCAGCTAAATGCAGTTTACAGAAAAGCTAAAGGTGCGAGTGGTGATATTGAAAAAGATGATTATGCAATGGATCACAGCTCAGCGCTTATGCTAATTAATCCTAATGGTAACTTACAGTCAATTTTAACACCGCCTCATACACCCGCGAATATTATTGATAGTGTAATAAAAAGTCAGGCATATTTTGAAAGTCAGTATAAATAAATAGAGTAGTTCTAAAATTTAGCCTTTATTAAAACTGTATTATCCAAGGTTGGGTAATACCATTTCGGCCTTCAATTTTTTTCGCAAACGCACTGGCATCTTCTCGGCTTTTAAAATTACTGATGCGTAAACGATACCAGTTTTTTCCATTCACTAATGCCTTTTCTATTTCAACAGCAAAACCGGCTGTTGTTAATGAGTTCTTAATTGATTTAGCGATAACTTCGCTGGCTAGCGACATTAAGTTAACTGACCATTTTCCATTAACACTTAAAACCCCCATACCATTTGCTAATTCAGTTTCATTGGCCCACTCAGTCAATTGAGTAGAATCTACAGGTGACACTGGCAGTGCGGGTTTATTTTTAGGTACAACATAAAAAGATAAGGGTTCGTTCATTTCAAATTCTGGCTCACCTGCACGCTGGGCAGTAATGTTACCTTCAATTAAGCATAATAAATCTGTGTCTAACTTAGAGCTGCCCCAAATATCTGTGCCGCGAATTCCCGCTGTAATAGAGCCAATTCTTACGTTTACATTTCGTCTGCCTGTTTTCCCCAGCTCAGTGGTGGTAAATCGAAATGCACCTTTAACTAAACGTAATGTAGCTTCAAAAAAACCTTCTGCTTCTTCTGCGGGAAATAATGCATCAAAATTTAATTCTGCCTTTTCGCCTAATTTAATTAAACTACCTTCATTCATTTGAATCAGCATACGAGCATTTTTTCCGGTAATAATTTTATCTTTTTGCTGAAGTATTACACCTGGTTTTAGCGCTGTTGCCACGCCATCTCTTTCGAGCCATGCGGGCATTTGAAGCGCTTTAACTACTCCACCAGCAGCAGACGCATTTATAGAAAATAGAAGATTAAATAAAAGTATAAAACTAAGTGATTTTAAAAATAAATATAAGTCAATGTATCTGTTTTTTATGGTGACACCAGATTGAACTTTCATATTTATTTTCCTAATTTTAAGCGCCTAAAGTATAAGCTAAAATTTTAACAACTTGTTCCGGTGTGCTGCAAACTGCCTGTGCTGCACCATCTACTTCTTTTAATGCATGAGTCAGTTCTTCATCGTGTAGTGTTATTATCGATTTACCAAGCGCCGCTGCATAACCGGCATCAAAAGCCGCATTCCATTGTTTATACTGGTTTCCAAAACGTACTACAACTAGGTCGGCATCTTCAATATATTTACGTATGCGAATAGCATTAATTTTTGAGGCTTTATGATCTTTCCAAAATGCTTCGGCTTCAGCACCCAGAATATTAACCCCACAGTCATCACTAGCTTCGTGGTTTGTTACGGGTGATTTTATATCGATATCAAGGTTGTTATCTTTTATTCCCTGTGCAATTTTTTCTCGCCAGTCACTGTGTATTTCACCCGATAAATAAACTTTGAAACTCATAAATGTATCCGTTAATCGTTTTTAACAATAATTAAAAAGAAATAAAAAAGGCACTCAAATGAGCGCCTTTTAATTAACCTCTATGGTGTGTCATCAATTTCTTCCTCTTCTTTAGTATGCTCAAGAAAATCATGTTTGGTGACAGACATTAACACTAAGCTATTACTGGCTACATAAACTGAAGAGTAAGTACCAATGAACACACCAACAATTAATGCGAATGCAAAGCCATGAATCACTTCACCACCCAGCATAAATAAGGCCATTAATACCAACAAGGTAGTTAATGATGTCATTAAGGTGCGGGATAATGTGGCATTAACAGATAGATTTAAAATTTCAATCGCTGTGCCCTTACGTTGAGTGCGAAAGGTTTCACGGATGCGATCGAGCACCACTACCGTATCATTCAGTGAGTAACCTATAACCGCTAAAATGGCCGCTAATACCGACAAATCAAATGGCATTTGCAAAACTGAAAACATACCAATGGTAATAATAACATCGTGAATTAATGCCAAAAGTGCACTGAATGCCGATTTCATTTGAAAGCGTAATCCCACATAAATCATTATGCAAAATAATGCAATTAACATTGCAAGGCCGCCCTGCTCTCTTAACTCTTCGCCTACTTGTGGGCCAACAAATTCTATGCGACGCATTTCAACCGTGTCGGTTGATGTGTTTTTTAAAATATCTAACACTTCATCTGAAATGCTGGCACTGTTTACTCCCTCTCGAGGTGCAATGCGCACTAACACATCTTTTGATGTGCCGAAGTGTTGAACAAGTGCATCTGAGTATTCGCTTTGTGCAAGTGCATTACGTACTGGCCCCAGCTCTACCGATTGTGTGTAACCAACTTCAATTAAATAACCACCGGTAAAGTCGATGCCTAAATTAAGCCCGCGAGTATATAAACTAAAAATTGAAATTAAAATTAATATAGCGGATAACCCAAGTGCAAGTTGTCGCTTACCAAGGAAATCTATGTTTGTTTTGCCTGTTAATAATTGCATTGTCATTTCCTATATTGAAAGTGTTTTCAAGTTACGGCCACCGTAGAACAAATTAACTAATGCACGGGTTCCCATAATGGCGGTAAACATAGATGTTAGTATTCCAATAGATAAGGTAATGGCAAATCCTTTAATTGGGCCAGTGCCTAAACTAAATAAAACAATGGCGGCAATTAAGGTAGTAACATTGGCATCGGCAATCGTACTAAAGGCTTTTTCATAGCCCGCATGTATACTGGCCTGAACAGAGTTACCTAAGCGTAATTCTTCACGAATACGTTCAAAAATAAGTACGTTTGCATCCACCGCCATACCTACTGTTAAAACAATACCCGCAATACCAGGCAGTGTTAATGTGGCTTGCATTAATGATAATACCGCCATAATTAAAACTAAATTAGCGGTAAGTGCAATGTTTGCAATTAAACCAAATGAGCGATAATAAACCACCATAAAAATCAGCACTAAAGTAAAACCAATTAATACAGAATTAAAACCTTGCTCAATATTATCTTTACCCAAGCTTGGACCAACTGTGCGCTCTTCTACAATTTCAACTGGCGCTTTTAATGCACCGGCTCTCAGCAATAGCGCAAGGTCTCTTGCTTCATGTGATTCCAACCCCGTAATTTGAAACTGCTTACTAAATTGCCCTTGAATGGTTGCGATATTAATAACTTCTTCTTTGCGCGTACGGGTTTTTACTTTTTTGCCCGCAATTATTTCAGTAACAATTTTGTTTTCGATAAACACAACGGCCATTGGTTTTTTAATATTATCGCGGGTGGTCTCACCCATTTTTTTCGCGCCCTTGCCATTTAGTCGAATACTTACCGCCGGTGAACCTGATTGTGTATCAATAGTGGATGATGCACTATTAATTTGGTCGCCAGTTACAATAACGCGACGTTTTAATAAAACCGCATCGCCATTACGTTCGTGATAAAGTTTTGCATTTAATGGAACGCTGCCACCACTGCCCGCATCAAACCATTCTGAGCGTGTGCCTTCGGTTAAACGAAATTCTAAGGTAGCTGTTGCGCCTAAAATATCTTTTGCACGCGCCGTGTCTTGCACGCCTGGTAATTGAACCACGATGCGAGTTTCACCCTGCTGTTGAATAACCGGCTCGGCTACACCTAATTCATTTACTCGGTTACGTAATGTGGTTACGTTTTGTTGTATGGCAGATTTTCGCTCAAGGCTTAAAGTTTTATCACTAATTTTGGCAATCAGTTTTAACTGTTTTTCTTTAGCAATAAATTCTAAATCACGAAATTGTTTTTTTAATACCGCTTCGCCTTTTTCTAAACCATCTGCATCACGAAACTCAATGGTGATGCCAGCATTTTCTCGTTTAATACCGCGATAGCGAACTTTTTCTTCGCGTAAATAATTACGCATTTCAGAGCTGATATTCGATTCCATATTATCAACAACCGATTGCATATCCACTTCTAATAAAAAGTGTACACCGCCGCGTAAATCTAAACCAAGATACATGGGCAAGGCATTAATTGATTGCAACCATTTAGGTGTTGCGGGAGCTAAATTTAAGGCAACCGTGTAATCGCTATTACGTTTTATAAAATCAAACGCTTTAATTGTGGAGGCGGCAATAAGTTGATGTTCAACCGAATCAAATCGAATTAACATTTTATTGTTAGTTAGTGAACTTGATTTGGTTTGAATGGATGCTTGCTGCAATAATTCATTAACTTTTAATTGAGTAGCATCATCAACTTGTTGGTTACGTAATGAAATAAGTACAGAGGGATCTTCGCCATATAAATTTGGCATTGCGTAAATCCCGCCGATAACTAATACGGTTATCAGTAGCAGGTATTTCCACAGGGGATACTGGTTAATCATTCTTATTGCCCGAAAGTGATAATCTTATGTGATTATGATGAGTGATAATTATTATAATTTTTATGGCCCATTATTGCGGCAAATGGCCGCAATAATGGCTTGCGTGTTTAGCTATTTTCTTTAATTGTGCCCTTAGGCATGAGTGAGCCCACTGCACCTTTTTGCACTGTAATATTTACATTGTTACTAATTTCTAAGCTAATGAAGCTGTCGGATACTTTAGTAATTTTACCTAAAATGCCACCTTGGGTTAGTACTTCATCACCTTTGCTTAAGGCTGAAACCATGGCTTTTTGCTCTTTTGCGCGCTTGCTTTGTGGGCGAATCAAAAAGAAATAAAACAGTACCAGTAAACCAATTGGGAAAAGTAAGGCAGTAAGTGGGTCGCCGCCCTGTGTTGCTGCGCCACCTTCAGCCAATGCATCTGATATAAAAAAACTCATAAAATTCTCCACCCTTAATGGGTTCAGTCAATGTAATAAAATCGGTAAATAAATTTCCGCGGTATTATGCCATTTTAGTGGCAAGATTTCAGCGGGATTTTCGATGCTAGCCGAATGAAAAACCAATTCAGGTTTATTCCACCCCGTTTGCCCTAGCCGTGTAGAAGTCTTTTACATAGGGTTCAAATCGGTCTTCTTCAATGGCTAGTCGAATATCTTTCATTAATTGTTGGTAATAATGCAGGTTATGAATGGTATTTAAGCGTGAGCTAAGAATTTCTTTGCACTTATCGAGATGGCGCAAATAGCTACGGCTGTAATGTTGGCAGGTATAGCAGCTGCAATTTTCATCTACGGGGCGAATGTCATCTTTGTATTTAGCATTGCGAATTTTTAAAATACCAGTAGACGTGTATAAAAAGCCGGTGCGCGCATTGCGAGTGGGCATAACGCAGTCAAACATATCAATGCCACGGCGCACCGATTCAACAATATCTTCCGGTGTGCCCACCCCCATTAAATAGCGGGGATGATCTTGCGGTAATAACGGCGTGGTGCATTCGAGCACTTTATTACGTTCCTCTTTCGGCTCACCCACCGATAGGCCACCAATGGCATAACCATCAAAACCAATCTCAACTAATTTATTGGCAGATTGTTCGCGTAAGTTTTCGTGCATGCCGCCCTGCACAATGGCAAACAGGGCAGAACCATTGTCTGCATGGGCGCTTTTACTGCGCTCGGCCCAGCGTAACGATAGCTCCATTGAATCTTTGGCTTCGGTTTCGGTGGCGGGATATGGGGTACATTCATCAAAAATCATTACAATATCTGAGCCTAAATCTCGCTGCACCTGCATCGAGCTTTCCGGTGTGAGAGTCACTTTTTTGCCATCAACTGGTGAATTAAAGGTAACCCCTTCTTCCGTAATTTTGCGCAGCTTTGCCAAACTAAATACCTGAAAGCCGCCGGAATCGGTGAGAATGGGTTTATCCCAATGCATAAAGTCGTGTAAATCGCCGTGCTTTTTTATAATGTCGGTGCCGGGGCGCAGCATTAAATGAAAGGTATTACCCAGAATAATCTCTGCACCCAGGGTTTTTAATTCTTCGGGTGTCATCGCCTTTACCGTGCCATAAGTACCCACGGGCATAAATGCGGGGGTTTCAATGGTGCCACGGGGAAAGCTGATTTGGCCACGACGCGGACCGGCATCACCTTTAATTAATTTGAATTGCATCAATGACATAGCTTTACTTTTTAATGTGAATTAACGTGAAAAATTAAAATTTAGAGGCCGCTATGCTCAAGAAACATAGCATCGCCATAACTAAAAAATCGGTACTTTTGCTCAACTGCATGTTGATACGATTCCATCATAAATTGGTGGCCCGAAAACGCACTTACTAACATCAGCAATGTTGACTGGGGCAAGTGAAAATTAGTAATCATCGCATCCACCACTTTAAATTCGCAGCCGGGGTAAATAAATATCTCGCTATCGCCATGAAATTCTTGTAGCTCGCCGTGCATAGCCGCAGATTCTAAACTGCGCACGGCGGTTGTGCCCACCGCCACTACTCGTCCGCCATTTTGTTTGGTTTGCTTAATTAGCGCCACCACCGAGGCATCAACATCAATATATTCGGCGTGCATCTGGTGGTCTTCAATATCATCCACCCGCACCGGCTGAAAGGTGCCCGCCCCCACATGCAATGTGACATACGCCGTTTTAATGCCTTTATTGTTGAGGCTTTCGAGCATGGCTTGATCAAAATGCAAACCGGCGGTGGGTGCGGCAACGGCCCCTGCGTGTTCGGCATAAACGGTTTGATAACGTTCAGCATCGGCTTTGTCATCTTCCCTTTCTATATAAGGGGGCAATGGTATATGGCCATATTGCTCGAGTAAATCGAGCACCGTTGCCGACGTATCATCCACACCTTTAAAGTGAAGTTTAAATAAATCCCCCACTCGCTCAAGCATCTGCGCTTCAATTTTATCTTCGAGTATTAAGCGCGCACCGGCTTTGGGCGATTTGCTAGCCCTAACATGCGCCAGCAAATGCTGCTCATCCAGCACACGCTCAACTAACACCTCAACTTTTCCGCCGGTTTCTTTCATGCCATGTAAGCGCGCAGGGATAACTTTGGTGTTATTAAAAATCAGTAAATCATTAGCCGAGAGCAAATTAGGCAAATCGGTAAACATACGATCAGCGCGTTGATTGTTATTTAAATGCAATAAGCGGCTGGCATTACGTTGTTCAAGTGGGTATTGAGCAATGAGTTCTTCGGGTAAGTGAAAATCAAAATCAGCAGTTTTCATGGCGCGGGAGTTTAACATAATCCCAAACTAGTGTGGGAAAACTACTGAGTATTAAGCCTTGCTCTAACTGAGTATTACAAGATTAATTATATAACTTGGTAAAATAGCAATTATTAACGATTTCTATTTTGGTTTAACACCTCAAATTCGAATATATATCAAATAGCCAGATTAATCTCTAATCATATTTCACAATCATAATAACTTCCTTTATTTATCTATCAACCTTATTTTCATTAACCATATACAGGTATCAGTTATGTGAACTGGTTTAATTAAAATCGTCAATCAAATGCCATAATCATTTGCACTTGATTATAAATTTACCATTTTATTTTTCATCATAGTATGTTTTTTTAAGGCCCTTCTAAATGCCACAAAATAAAAATTTAAGCTACATAGAAAAAAGACGTAGCATTCGCATACGTCGCACTAAGCTATTAAGTAAAACTGAAAATATAGAATATAAAATAGCATCAACAACAAAAGAAATAGAACAAGCATTAAAGCTGGTAACTCAGCAATATATTTCAGTTGGTTTACATAAAACAGACAGTAATTTACGCTTAACCAAATATCATTTATTACCAGAAAGTAAAGTCTTTATCGCTATAAAAAAACGCCCTAACAATCAAGAAGAAGTTATTGGCACACTAACATTTATAAATGATTCGCTAATGGGGTTGCCTATGGAGGAAATTTACCGAGAAAAAATTGAACGATTAAGAATAACGGGATTACAACTATCAGAAGTCATTGGGCTTGCAGTGTCACCTTCTGTATCGGCATTACACAATAATATAGTGATGTATTTATTTAAAATTTGCTTACAGTATGCACAGCTTTCTCAAGTGAATGATTTGCTTTGTTCGGTTACTAAAAAACATATTGGGTTTTATCAAGAGTTATTATTGTTTAAACCCATTGGTGAATTATCGCCATACAGTTATGCTAATGGCTTATCAATACAAGGCCATAGGTTAAACCTTAAACAGGCTGATAAAGAATATAAAAGCGTTTACAGCGGCATGGAATTTGATGCTGATTTACATCGTTTTTTCTTTACTGAAACACGTGAGTTTGATCGCCCGTTTGGTAAAGGACATGCGATGACACCCGATCAAATGCGTTACTTTATTGAAACACGCACCCAGCTACTCAGTAGCTTATCAAATAAGGATAAATCCATATTACGGCAAGAATTTAGCGCTCAAGAAAAAGTTTTTGCCTATTAGTCATATTCAGTTATCGTTATAATGTGCTGCATCTTTAAACATTAAGCACCTAAATTATTATGATAACGCCAGAAACCATTTCGCCTCTTATTAAACATTGGCACGCTCATTTAAATACTGAGTTCAAACAACGTTACTTTAATGACTTATTAAAGTATTTAAATAGTGAAATTAGCGCTAATAAATTAATATTGCCACCTCAGCAGCAGTGGTTTAATGCCTTAAGTAGTACTGCCCCCCAACAAGTAAAAGTTGTTATTTTAGGACAAGACCCTTATCCAACACTTGGACATGCTCATGGCTTATGTTTTTCGGTATTATCCGATGTAACACCACTGCCTAAATCACTCAAAAATATTTATAAAGAACTTAATAACGACCTTGGTATTATTAATGAACATGGCAACTTACAAAGCTGGGCCAATCAGGGTGTGTTAATGCTTAACAGTGTGCTCACTGTTGAAAGCGGCCTTGCCAATGCACATCAAGGTAAAGGCTGGGAAAAATTTACCGATAAAATTATTAATGTGGTTAATGACTTTGAACAACCGATTGTATTTGTGCTGTGGGGTGCCTATGCACAGAAGAAAACCGTGATGATTAATGAAACTAAACATTTAATTATTCGATCACCCCACCCCTCACCGCTATCTGCATACCGAGGTTTTTTTGGTAGCCAGCCATTTTCTAAAATTAATGCTTTTTTAAAGCAGCATGATTTAACTGAAATTAACTGGCATGTGTAAGAATATTGCGACTTTTTGGTTAAAAATTTAAGGCTGAATAGATAAAATACTCAATAAATTTATTTAATCCCACCACCACTATTTATTAGAAGAAAGCCATATAGGTTAATAGTTTAAATTTTCTCTAATATTCACCTATGTTTTACCCCCCATTTTTAGTATAATCCGCGCCTTCGTTTTAAACAGATTACGTGTTGCTTGCAAAACACCAGTTTTTTAATCTTCAATAACTTTAACTAATTAATATAAGCTATTGATTTTAAATAATTTGCAAGCACTTCATAGCTCGCTAAAAATTAGCCCGCTATCACCTTTATTATTTAACTTTTTAAGAGTAAGAACATGACAGATCTATCTCGTTACAGAAATATCGGCATATTCGCCCACGTTGATGCGGGTAAAACCACAACTACTGAGCGCATATTAAAGCTAACTGGTAAAATTCATAAAATCGGTGAAGTGCACGATGGTGCGGCTACAACTGACTTTATGGAACAGGAAGCTGAGCGCGGTATTACTATCCAGTCTGCAGCGACAACCTGTTTCTGGGATGATCACCAGTTCAACATTATCGATACACCGGGACACGTTGACTTCACCATCGAAGTTTACCGCTCACTTAAAGTATTAGACGGCGGCGTGGGTGTATTCTGTGCATCTGGCGGTGTTGAGCCTCAGTCTGAAACGAACTGGCGCTACGCGAATGAGTCAGCCGTTGCACGGGTTATCTTCATCAACAAGATGGACCGTATTGGCGCTAACTTCTACCGTGTTGTTAAGCAAATCGAAGATGTTCTTGCTGCTACCCCTCTTGTTATGGTTCTGCCCATTGGTGCAGAAGACCAACTTAAAGGTATTGTTGATCTCATTACGCGTAAAGCATGGGTGTGGGACGAATCAGGTGACCCAACGGCATACACATTAGAAGATGTTCCAGCCGATATGGTTGATGACGTTGAAAAATGGCGTGAAAAGCTAATCGAAACTGCTGTTGAGCAAGACGATGATTTGATGGAAAAATACCTAGAAGGTGAAGAGCCTTCTGAAGAAGACCTTAAGCGTTGCATCCGCAAGGGTACGATTGCATTAGACTTCTTCCCTACTTACACCGGTTCTGCATTTAAGAACAAGGGTGTTCAGCCCATGCTAAATGCAGTTGTTGATTACCTTCCTTGCCCAACAGATGTTCCACCTCAACCAGAAGTGGATGATGAAGGCGAAGAAACAGGCGAATTTGCGATTGTTGATCCGGCACTTCCAGTTCGTGCATTAGCATTCAAAATAATGGATGACAAATACGGCGCTTTAACTTTCGTTCGTATTTACTCGGGTACGATTAAAACCGGTGATACATTAATTAATACCTTCACCGGCAAAAAAGAACGTATTGGCCGTATGGTTATGATGCACGCGGATAAAGCTGAGCCAATGTCTAGCTGCCAGGCAGGCGACATTGTTGCATTTGTTGGTTTAAAGAACGTTCAAACCGGTCACACACTGGCGGATGAGAAGAACCCAGCAACACTTGAACCGATGGTATTCCCTGATCCCGTTATCTCTATAGCTATCTCTCCGAATGACAAAGGTGGTTCTGAGAAGATGGGCTTGGCTTTATCTAAGATGTGTCAGGAAGATCCTTCTTTCTACGTGAACACTGATGAAGAGTCTGGTGAAACCATTTTACGCGGCATGGGTGAGCTTCACTTAGATATCAAAATTGATATCTTAAAGCGTACTCACGGCGTTGACGTAACGGTTGGTAAACCACAGGTTGCTTACCGCGAAACGATTACGCAGAAAATCGAAGACAGCTACACACATAAAAAGCAGTCGGGTGGTTCTGGTCAGTTTGGTAAAATCGATTACATTATCGAGCCAGGTGAATCAAATTCAGGTTTTGAATTTGAATCTAAAGTCACCGGCGGTAACGTACCTCGTGAATTCTGGCCTGCTGTTCAAAAAGGCTTCGGTTCAATGATGGATAAAGGCGTACTCGCTGAATACCCACTATTAGATGTGAAGTTCACACTTATGGACGGTGCATTCCACGCGGTTGACTCCTCAGCTGTTGCGTTTGAAATTGCAGCAAAAGGCGCTTACCGCCAGTCAATTGCTAAAGCCGGCCCACAGTTAATTGAGCCCATCATGAAGGTTGATGTATTCACACCAGACGATCACGTGGGTGATGTTATTGGTGACTTAAACCGTCGTCGTGCAATGATTCAGGGACAGGAACCTGGCCCAACTGGCGTGCGCATTAAAGCCGATGCACCATTGAGCGAAATGTTCGGTTACATTGGTGATTTACGTACAATGACTTCAGGTCGTGGTCAGTTCTCTATGGAGTTCTCACACTACAACCCTTGTCCGAAGAACGTTGCGGAAGAAGTTATTAAAGAAGCACAGGAACGTAAAGCTAAGAAGTAAGTTGTTTACTTTATACCTGTAAAAAAGGCGCTCACTGTGAGCGCCTTTTTTTGGCTTGCAATAAATTAAATACTGAAACAATAAAATTCAGATATAAAACTTAAATTACAGATGAGGGCGATTGATGGCTATAATTGTTAACTGAGCACTCAAGAACTTTGCTCAACTTCACCGTGAACTCGTTAACCATGAAATACGGATAATTTATTAATTGAAAATAAAACTCTCAATCTGGCATTATTTTATTGATGGCATACCAATTTATCTTGCACGCTATTACTGGTGGGCTTATTTATGGCGCCCAGCTATCTGGTTTTTTGATCACCAGCCCATTATTAATGCCATTTTATTTGGACAGTACAAGCGACTTTTAAAGCAGACGCTAACTTGCCTGAAAAATCGCCCAGCAGGTAAAGTGCTTCAACTCACCTGTGTTTATGGCAGCCTGACTCCCGCACTGGTAAAGCATATTAAACCTGAACCGTTGTATCTCATTGATGTTTCAATGGCTCAATTAAAAGCCAGTCGTAACAGACTAAATATAATCGATCAATCTGATTTAATATTAATGCGCATGAATGCCGAAAAGTTAAGCTTTAAAAACAACAGCTTTATGACGGTTATCATCTTCTTTTTAATGCATGAAATGCCCGTGCAAGCCAGACACAAAACACTTTACGAAACGCTACGCATACTGGCACCCGGCAGTCGGCTAATAATTACAGAATATGGCGAAGAACCACGCTCACACTGGATTTATCGTTTCTGGCCGTTACGTAAATTATTATTAAAATACGAACCTTTTTTAAATGGCTTCTGGTGTGAAGATTTAACAGATGTTTTAATTACTCAGGCCAAACAACTCAACAAAAATATAAAAAAAACTGAAGAGCACAAAATATTTAATGGCTTTTATCGAGTGCTTGTTTATGAGATTGAGTGATTTTTATTTTAGTACTTTAGGGATAGATTAAATGTCGTAAGTTAAGTTGTAACTCATTGAGAGTTCAGCAGCACCATCCCCCCTAAAAAAAGAAGGAACTTAATTAGTCGCCCCTGAAGAACACCCCATCAAACACCCTACATTTTCAGTCGATGAGCTCATTATAAAACTTAAAATCACTAAACAACGCGATAAAATATGCAGCCAATAAAACCACGCCAATAGCTTAGCCATATTGTACGCCGCGGCCGCTAATACCACATTCGCATGGTCTCCCGTCTTGCCTTTTAAGTGGTTTCGATTAAGTCGGTAGTCAGATTTTAAATGGCCAATTATCGGTTCAACCGCCGCTCTGCGCTTCATCCATTTGCGCAACGCTTTTGTGGCGCGCTTGGGTATTTTGCCTTTTGCGATGCAATGCACATCGTGTTCATGCACGCTGTAAATTTTATGTTTATCATGTCGCTTTTGTTTTAATAATTGTGTCGATCGTTCAATTAAGGCTTTTAAATCATCACCCATTAGTGGTGTTTTACGCTTTATATCGCGGGTTAAACGGCCCAAATAAGTTTTTAATTTGCGGATTTGTTTAGCCGCGCGTTTCATTTTTTTTGCACTCGCGTAAGGCCCTTGCATGATAGAGCCTCGTATCTGTTGGAAAGGCGATGATTTTTTCATGCACGGTGGTATCGACATTGACATGCTTTAAGGCGTGGCGTTTAAGGGCGTTGGTTTCGATCGCAACGTTGAGCATTTCTTCGAGTAAACTTTCCAGTTTATCATCTACTCGGTTCCGCCATTTAACTAAGGTGGTGGGGTGCAATGGCAACTTATATTGCAGTTGTTCATAGCCACAAAAATATTGCCAGTAAGGATTTTCAACCCAACGCTCAACCACGCTTTCATCACTCTCATTAAAGGTGTATTTAAGATAATGAAGTCCGGCTAATAAACGCGTCGGTAATGCAGGGTGCCCACAACCATCGCCATACACGACTTCAATTTTTTCTTCTAACCGCGCCAGTTAATTTGATCGGCTAAGCGACACAGGGGGTGTGATAAATTTAACATTTGTGAGAGTTGGGCGCGGAATAAATCGGGGTGATTGTCGAGTGTTTTGGGCTTCATCGTTTACAAGGTTTTGAGCGGTTAAGCGGGTTATCTTGTGAACTATTTTACCGGTTTTTAGTGGCTTTATTTTTGTTATTAATGGGTTATGTATTCTTCAGGGGCGGCTAGATAGCTTTCACATCTACTAATAATCAATTCAGTTTCTATATCTAACCGGTATTATTCACTTTAATATTTCAGCATTACCATTTGGTAATTTACGGGTTATATATAGGTAATCAGCACCTTATAGAATTACTTTGTCAAAAGCATTTATGTCTTCTAACAAAGAGATTCCGTTAAGGTTAAATATTATGAAACGCCGAATATATAATAAATATTTTTTTTCACTTACTTGTACTTTTGTTTTTGCCCTACCATCAAATGCTTTTGCCGATGCATCTGATTGGATAAAAGGTTCCACCCACCCTCCTCACCACAGCACCCGCCATGTTGAAACTAATATATCCGCCGAATTTTTTACCATCGGTGATTCAAAATTAAATAACGGTAATGCACAAGTTGGCACCTCTGGCGTAGTTATTGAGGGTGAATATGAAAAAAATGAAATGTTCATATCTTATGGTTATGAACAATGGAATTATAATTGGGCAAATTCAGAGGCCGCACCTTTTATTTCAGGCACAAATCGTGTTCCTTGGAGCACTTTCAACGTACTCCAATTTGGTATCGGTTATGAACAAGAAAAAGGTAATTGGGAACTCAGTTATTTTTTTGACGTCGAATCTTCTTTCGAAAAGGAAATGAGTGGCTCCAGTGAATATGAAATTGGGGCTAATTTTTCTTATGAGCCATCGTTAGAATGGTCCTACACATTTAGCATTAGTGCAGAATATCAAGATGCACCAGGGGGCGAACTAGAGCTTGGAGGCGGTTTAGAAATTGAGTGGAACCATGACAAAAAAGACGGCTGGTCAGGCGAAGTTGAATTAGAAGATGAATTTCCTGAAATAAGCATGTCATATCACTTCATTAGGCAAATCTCAACGACTTTGTTTTATAATGAAGGTGGCACTAATGCCGTTAGGCTTTCTGATACTAGCCCAGTGGCAGTGGCCGGAATGCAAGGTGGATATGTGGAAGATTCATACAAAGGTTTTGGTGCTAGGTTGAGATATGAATTTTCACATGAGAGTTATGTGTTATTTTCACTTCAGAAAAACACGGGCAGAACTCTGACCGTTGAGGATGGTTTAGGAAACGAAACTGGGGCGACATACCGTTTTGAAGATACTGTCCAAGCCACATTCGGACTCTCGTATACGTTTTAATTTATTGTTGAAAATGCCAAGCACCTTAAGATTTTCATCTACCGTGAACCTAAAGTGTTAGTATGCAAAATAAAAATTATTATGCCAATTTTAAAATATAACGGGAACTTGCTGTAATGAGAATCTTGCTCATTGAAGACGATCAGATCATTGCTAACTTTGTTATTAAGGGATTAAAAGAGGCGGGTTATTGTGTTGACCACGCAGCTGATGGAATTGAAGGTTTGGATTTGGCACTCAACAATAGTTATGATATCGAGATTATTGATCTTATGTTGCCTAAGCTCGATGGTTTATCAATTATAGAAAGAATGCGCGCACAAAATATCAATACACCGGTTATTATTGTTAGCGCTAAACGATCTGTTGATGATCGTGTAAAAGGTTTACAAAGCGGCAGTGATGACTACCTTATTAAACCCTTCTCATTTAGTGAATTGTTAGCGCGAATACAAGCGCATTTAAGACGATCCAATAGTAGTAGCGAATCGACTTGTTTAACTATTCATGATTTATCAATTAACTTATTGGCGCGGACAGTAATTCGTGGAGGGAAAGACATAGAACTCCAACCAAAAGAGTTTGCACTGTTGGAATACCTTATGCGCAATGCCGGAAACATTGTTTCTAAAACTATGATTATGGAGCGTGTCTGGAATTATAATTTCGATCCACAAACCAATGTCGTAGAAGCACGCATTTGTAAACTTAGAGACAAAGTCGACAAAAACTTTAGTACTTCTTTAATTCATACTATACGTGGTCTTGGTTATGTCTTTAAAAAATAAAAATGCTTAATTTTCCTAATACACTGGCATTCAAGTTAACTTTTTGGTACACCTTGGTTATTGTTATTTTAATAACAATCGCTTTTTATGCATCATACTTTTCACTCAAAAAAACATTAGACCGTAACACGGAGCACGACCTTATTGAGGGAATTGTCGAGTTTCAAATATTGTATCAAAAGGCAGGACTAGATGGTGTTAAACAAGAAATAATACACGATATGCAATTAGGAGATAAACAAAAAATTTTCTTTCAACTATTTAATAGAAAGGGTATTTCAATTTACAGTTCTGATTTATCTCATTGGCAATTTTTACCTGAAAGCCAACATATTATTAAGCAGGTATATTCCTCCAACAAAACGATCTATCAATCCATAAATATTCAGGGAGCGGAATACGACGCTAAAACCGTTCATGGTTTAATTGCTCCAAATTTATTATTACATACAGGCGAATCGACAGAAGGTGAACAGGAGTTAATGGCATCATTGTCTAATGTTTTTATCAGCGTATTTTTAATTGTTATTCCTATTGCATTTTTCATTGGTTGGTTAATGGCAAACCATGCTGTCAAAGGCATTAAAGAAGTGAGTCGTATTGCTTCTGAAATTGAAAAAGGCAAACTAGACCGGCGTGTTTCTGTTTCCACACAAGATGATGAAATTTCGCAACTTGTAAATACATTTAATGCCATGCTCGACAGAATAAAATCCCTGATTTTTGAGCTAACAGAAATGACTGACAATATTGCACATGATTTGCGCAGCCCATTGACACGCATAAGAGTGATATCAGAAACCGCATTGTCAAACGAGAACACGCCTAAAGAATTCAAGTCTGCCGCATCGGATACCATAGAAGAGTGTGATCGATTATTACAAATGATTAATTCGGCACTTGATATTGCAGAGGTTGAGGCTGACGCATATCAACCATCAAAACAAAAAATGAATATTTCACAATTGGTTCAAGATGCCTGCGAACTTTTTGAAACGATGGCTGAGAAAAAAAATATCAAGCTAACTTTCTTCCTAGAAGATAATTATTACATCTACGGCAATATGCAAAATCTTCAGCGTATGCTCGCTAATCTTATAGATAATGCTATAAAATATACCTTAGACGGAGGTGAGATAAACGTTAGCTTAACTTGTCTCCATCAGAATATTGAAATTATGGTAATGGATACAGGCATCGGTATTCCGAAAAATAATCAGTCGAGGGTATTCGACCGCTTTTTCCGTTGTGATTATAGCCGTACTCAAGATGGCTGTGGCCTAGGGTTAAGTTACTCTAGAGCAGTTGCACGATCACACAGCGGCGACATAAACCTGAGGAATAACATTAATGGTGGTAGTTGCTTTACTATTGTGTTGCCCTCCAAATAATATAGGAGTGCTCAAAATTTAATGTAACTGTAAATAATATTCAGTATTGTAAAAAAATATTTTTAGAGACAATTACTAACAAGTCAGATGAAAAGAATACCCCTAATGAATTTGTAGGTGCGAATTCATTCGCACCTACAATAATACTGTCTCGCTTGGGTATTCTTTATTTTTTACTAGCAACCTAAAAAATAAACTAAAGCAATAGTACTGAGTTTAGTTTAACGCTTACGTCTTGCCAACCCAACTAACCCAAACAATCCACTAGCAAACAACCAAATTGCAGCGGGCACCGGTACGGGTGATACATTAATTGTCGCGATTAAGTCTGGAAAGTCATTACTCATTAACTCATAACCTTCGATATGATCCCCCACAAAGCCAACTCCACCAATTATTCCCATTACAATCTCGTCAAACAACAAATCATTCGGGCGACCTAAATAGTAACTCGTGTTGAGTAAACTCTCATCGAGCAAACCTATTGTGGTATTAAAATCGAAAAGTGTATCAACGCGAGTCGCCGTATATTGCACAGATGTTGCTGGATCAGTTGAAAACGCATTCCCCAAATTCAAGGTGAGCACAGTGGTTGTTTCACCTGCACTAGAGGCGCCGTAAAAATCTTCTTCATACCAACTTTGCTGAGTCAATGTTCCGAAAATATCAAAAATGGCCGGCGGCGCATCTGAGCCTACCGTTTGCAAAGCAACGCTACCAATTAAATTAGAGCGGTATTCAAAAATGCAACTCACCCCATAATAGCCACCAGCCCCATCATCCAGATTTGTACACTCGTCTTGAATAACCGCTGCACTAACTGAACTCATTGATACTGCTAATAGAAATGTCGACAGTAGTAACCTGTATTTATTCATTTTAATATCCTCGATAATTGTTTTTATCCTAATACCACAAGGCTAATAGAGCAATAAATACGCCAGATTTTAAGCAGTTGATTCTATTTGAATTTTTAAAATGATAATTTAATTATGCTTAATACTGTTAAACAAGCCGACAACTTTTATTTTAAATAAAGAGACCTTTGCACGATAGAATCACAAGTAAAAATGGCTAAAATTTCACTGCTTTTCGTTAGAAAACTTGTCAATATCTAGATATTAACTGCGTTTCCTGCCTCAATCAGTAAAATTTTAGCGCATTTTTCTTTTGCGCCTCTATCGTGCAAAGGTCTCATAAAAAATTTAATTTCTTATTTAGTTGATATGAAATAAGAGCGCCATCGGAAAGTTATAAATTAGACTTTTGATTTAATAAATATAATTCAGCTAACTGCAAATCAAATGCTCTCGTTATTTTTAAATTATCTTCATGGGCTTCAACTAATAATGGCGAGTAACCGGCCAGCTCCATTGCCGAGGCATCATCTGTTACCGTTTGATTATTATCGACAGCACTTTTAAGAGCAGATATTAATAAGTCTAAGCGAAACAGTTGTGGTGTTAGGGCATGCCATAAGCCGTCTCGAACAACGGTTTTATTAATTTGATTATTATCATCATTTGCACGTTTCATCGTGTCCCGAACCGGAAGTGCAAGTAGGCCACCACTATCATTTAAATGCGATTTTTTTATTAAATTTTTAATGTCATCTGGGCGCACACATGGCCTTGCGGCATCATGTACTAATGCGCAAATATTTTCTGGCGTTAAATTTTGCTTGGCGAGTAATTGCAGCGCATTAAAAACCGAATCGCTTCTTTCTTTTCCACCGGCTGCAATTAATATTGGTTTATCACTTTTATAATTTAGTGATGGCCAATATTCATCGCCTTCACTAATGGATAAAACAACGCCACTTATTTCGTTCATAGATAACAAACGATCCAGCGTATGTTCAATAACTGTTTTATTAAAAAGAGGTAAGTATTGTTTTGGCCGATCGGCTTGCATGCGTTTGCCCACACCGGCGGCGGGAACAATAGCCCAATATTCTTTTTGCATTAATGTTTACTCATTAGAGGAATGAATAATTTGGTAGAAAGTTTCATCTTTTTTTATCATACCCATTTCACTGCGGGCACGTTCTTCGATGGCATCATAACCTTGCTTTAAATCTTTTACTTCTGCCGCTAAAGAAGCATTGCGCTCCCCTAATTTTTCTTTTATGGTTTTATATTTTTCAACTTCATTTTCTAAATGAATGACTTCTGAAACACTGCCATCACCCACCCACAGTTTATACTGTAATGAAAACAGCAAAACAACGAGTAATGACACTATCCATTTCAATCGGTTTTTCTCCAGCCTTCGCGAGCTGAAGCTCGCTCCTACAATGACTCATCTGTAGAAGTTAGCTTGAGCTGACGATGATTTTAGCTAAGGTGTTTAAATGCAGACTTGCCCGCATAAACCGCTTTATCACCCAACGTTTCTTCAATGCGCAAAAGCTGGTTATATTTTGCAACACGATCAGAGCGTGACAATGAACCGGTTTTAATTTGGCCAGTACAAGTTGCTACACATAAATCTGCAATTGTGCTGTCTTCAGTTTCACCTGAACGATGCGAAACCACTGCGGTGTAACCTGCATCATGTGCCATATTAATCGCATCTAACGTTTCGCTTAAAGTACCAATTTGGTTAAATTTAATTAAGATTGAGTTAGCGATACCTTTATCAATACCTTCTTTAAATATTTTAGTATTGGTAACATAAAGATCATCCCCCACTAACTGAACTTTATCATTTAAACGTTCAGTTAATTTTGCCCAACCGTCCCAGTCGGCTTCGTCCAAACCATCTTCAATTGTGATAATAGGAAATCTTTCTACCCAGTCGGCTAAAAAGTCGATCATTTCATCTGCAGATAATTTACGATTTTCAGATGCTAAATCATATTTACCATCAATATAAAATTCAGAACTCGCAACATCTAAACCTAAGTAAATATCTTTGCCTGCAACATAACCGGCTTTTTCTATTGCTTCTAAAATAACTTCAATCGCTTCTTCGTTTGATGAAAGATTCGGCGCAAAACCACCTTCGTCACCAACCGTTGTTATCATGCCACGATCTGATAAAACTTTTTTCAGTGTATGGAAAACTTCTGTGCCGTAACGTAATGCTTCTTTAAATGAAGGTGCGCCCACTGGCAAAATCATAAACTCTTGCAGGTCTACACTGTTGTCTGCGTGTGAGCCACCGTTGATGATATTCATCATCGGAACGGGTAATTTATAAGTGCCATTTCCTAAATATTCAAATAGATTTTTTTGCTCAAAATTTGCGGCTGCATGTGCTGCGGCTAAAGATGCCGCTAATAATGCATTGGCACCTAAACGTTCTTTATTTTCAGTGCCATCTAATTTCAGCATAATGTCATCAATGGTGCGCTGCTCGCGACAATCAACACCGATTAAGGCTTTTTGAATTTCGCCGTTAACATTGGCAACCGCTTTTAAAACACCTTTACCCATGTAACGGTTTTTATCGTCATCGCGTAATTCGATAGCTTCGCGTGCGCCGGTAGATGCGCCCGATGGAACGGCAGCTCGCCCGCGTACGCCACTTTCTAGAATAACGTCTGCTTCTAAAGTTGGGTTGCCTCGTGAATCGAGAATTTCGCGTGCGATTATTTGCTTAATTTTTGACATGATTTTTTCAATACCTTGTGTATTTTTAGGTTTCGTTTCTGACTTGTTTATTGCTTGTGATTTATCTGCCATCCCCGCATGTTTGTATCGGTATCCGGTGACTTAAAGTGATTCGAAGTCACTAGATTCCCGACACAAGCATTCGGAAATGACAGTCTTACAATTGAGTTTCTTCAAAAGGCGACGACTTAACTAATTCATCAATACCTTTTAGGCGACTCAACAACGCCTCCATCTTTCCTAATGGCCACGCATTGGGGCCATCACTTTTTGCATTGGCTGGGTCGGGGTGGGTTTCCATAAACACACCGGCTACACCTGCTGCCATCGCCGCGCGTGCTAACACGGGAACATGCTCACGCTGACCACCAGAAGTTGTGCCCTGCCCACCTGGAAGCTGCACAGAGTGAGTGGCATCAAACACAACTGGGCAATCGGTTTCACGCATGACGGCTAACGCGCGCATATCGGATACTAGATTGTTATAGCCAAAAGACACGCCACGGTCACAAACCATAATTTGTTTATTGCCCGTGGTGCGCGCTTTATCAACCACATGCTTCATATCCCAAGGTGCCATAAATTGCCCCTTTTTGATATTAACCGGAATACCCGCCGCCGCCGCTTTTAAAATAAAATTAGTTTGCCGACATAAAAATGCCGGGGTTTGAATAATATCAACAACCTGCGCCACTTCATCCATTGGCGTATCTTCGTGCACATCGGTAATTACCGGCACGCCGACTTCGTCTTTTACTTTTTGTAAAATGCGCAAACCTTCTGCCATGCCTAAACCGCGAAAACTATCGATAGATGAGCGGTTGGCTTTATCAAATGACGATTTATAAATAAACGGAATGCCGAGTTTTTCGGTGATTTTTTTTAACTCAGTTGCGGTGCTTAACGCCATCGCTTCTGACTCAATTACACACGGCCCTGCCAATAAAAAAAATGGCTGATCGATGCCGACTTTAAATCCACATAAATCCATTATGAACCTGCCTCTTCTTTGTGTGTCATTGCAGCTTTAATATAACTGCTAAACAATGGATGACCTTTACGAGGAGTGGAGGTGAATTCTGGGTGAAACTGACAGGCCACAAACCAAGGGTGGTCGGGAATTTCAATAACTTCGACTAAATTACCATCAACTGAACGGCCAGAAAATTTCAACCCATTTTTTTCTAAATCTAACATAAAGGTATTATTAAACTCATAACGGTGACGGTGACGTTCAGAGATTTTTTCAGCTGCATAAATTTCAGCTATCTTACTGTCTTTTTCTAAGCGACAAGGCTGCGCACCTAAACGCATAGTGCCACCTAAATCAGAGTTTTCATCACGGGTTTCAGTTTCACCCGATTCCGATTTCCACTCGGTAATTAAACCAATAACGGGGTGTGTAGTCGCGCTATTAAATTCTGTGCTGTGCGCATCGGCCATGCCTGCTTTATGGCGTGCGTATTCGATAACCGCAACCTGCATACCTAAGCAAATACCTAAATAGGGGATTTTATTTTCACGAGCATATTTAACCGCCGCAATTTTGCCTTCTACGCCGCGCTTACCAAAACCGCCGGGCACTAATATGGCATCTAAACCATTGAGCAAACTCATGTCACCACTTTCAAAATCTTCTGAATCGATATATTGAATATTCACCTTAACTTTATTTTGAATACCCGCATGGCTTAACGATTCGTTTAACGATTTATAAGATTCGGTGAGATCAACATATTTACCCACCATGGCGATGGTGACTTCGGACTCGGGATTTTCCAGTGCATCAACAACCGATTCCCAATCAGACATATCGGCTTCAGGTAAATCAAGGCGTAATTTGTCTGCCACAATTTTATCTAAACCCTGATCTTGTAACCATTTTGGAATTTTATAGATATGATCTAAATCTTTTGCTGAGATAACAGCTTTTTCTTCGACATTGGTAAACAGTGAAATTTTACGGCGCTCTTCCACGGCTAAATATTCTTCCGAACGACACAGCAAAACATCGGGCTGAATACCGATAGAGCGTAATTCTTTAACCGAATGTTGAGTCGGTTTAGTTTTAACTTCACCGGCCGAGCGAATATAAGGCACCAATGTTAAGTGCATAAACAACGCACGATCATGGCCCAACTCAACCCCCATTTGGCGAATGGCTTCCAAAAATGGCAAAGATTCAATATCACCAACGGTGCCACCTATTTCAACCATCGCAACATCAGCACCGGCCGCGCCTTTAATTACACTGCGTTTAATTTCATCGGTAATATGCGGAATAACTTGCACTGTTCCACCCAAATATTCACCGCGCCGCTCTTTGCGAATAACAGTTTCATAAATGCGCCCAGACGTAAAGTTACTGGCTTGTGAAGTACGTGAATTTACAAAGCGCTCGTAATGCCCTAAATCTAAATCAGTTTCTGCACCATCATCGGTCACATAAACTTCGCCATGCTGAAATGGGCTCATGGTGCCGGGGTCAACATTGATGTAGGGATCGAGCTTTAGCATTTTTACCGTGAGGCCACGAGCCTCAAGAATTGCACCAAGAGAAGCTGCAGCAATTCCTTTACCTAAGGAAGAAACTACACCACCGGTGATAAATATATAGCGTGTCATCTGGTTAATTTTGGCCTTTTAGAGAGTATTTTGGAGGCATAGAAATCGCTGAGTATATTAGCAAAAAATTATTGATTTCTCAATGACTTGTAATGGTTTTCGAATAAACATTATAGTGGCACCCAATAGCGATGCTGTTTAAACTGCTTGTTCGTTCCTGCTACAATTTTTTTAATAGAGTCGGCTTTATTCTAAAATAATATTATTAGTAAGATTTTTATCTAAGCTTGGGTCATAATCCATAAAGATATTGTTTTTATTGGCTTACAGGCCGGCCGTGAAACTAATAAACAACAACATTAAATAATGCACTTAACTTATTGTATTTAAATGAATATTAACCATAAAATTAATTTATGAGCATCCTTAGCGAATACAACAAACAACTTCAACAAGAAAACATTGTGCATGATATAGAGCAACAAAATGCCGTTGAGCATTTGGCACAATTACAAACAGAAGCCATAAATTACCTTCAACAGCAACAAACTATTACCTATAAAATTAGAAAAATTTTACACTTAAATACGCCGCAATTATCCGGATATTATATTTGGGGAGATGTTGGCAGGGGCAAAACTTGGTTAATGGATATGTTTTTTGACTCGCTTGATAATGACCCTGTACTTGAAAAGCGCAAGATTAGATTACACTTTCATCACTTCATGCAAGCCATACACGACCAATTAAGCCTCGTCGGTGAACAAAAAAACCCATTACAACTCATTGCCAAAGCCTTTGCACGGCGCTACCAATTGCTCTGTTTGGATGAATTTCATGTCTCTGATATCACCGATGCTATGTTGCTTTATGGATTATTGGAAACCCTATTTAAAGAAGGCGTTGTGCTAGTGGCTACCTCCAATCAAGCACCGGACGATTTATATAAAAACGGCCTGCAGCGTGAGCGCTTTATACCCGCCATTAAGCTGATTAAGCAGCACACCCAAACTATTCGGTTAAACGGTGAAGTTGATCATCGCTTGCGTTTATTGGAAAAAGCCGATACTTGGTATTTAATTACCGAAAATAGTGATGCAACGCTTAAATCACGTTTTTTAGAGCTTGCCACCTGCCCCGCCCAACGCAATCATAAAATTCATATAAATTACAGAGTCATTCAAACACGGCTTTATACTGAAGAGATGCTGTGGCTAGATTTTCAAGTCATTTGCGGGCACCAACGGGGGTCTGCCGATTACATTGAAATCGCCCGACAATTTCACAGCGTATTTATCAGCCAAATTCCACAAATGGATGACGGCCATAATGACAAGACCAAACGCTTTATTAATATGATTGATGAGTTTTATGATCGCAATGTTAATTTGCTGTGCAGCGCCGCAACTCGCCCCAAAGACCTTTACACCGGCAAGCAACTAGCATTCGAATTTCAACGCACCGTTAGCCGCTTATTGGAAATGCGCAGCCACGAATATATGCAAAGGCCACATAAAATAAGTTAGAATGTAACGACAAGTTTATATAAAACAGAAAGTAGTTAAGATTATTTAGTTTTAATTCATTACGGAATAAAGTACGCGTTTAATATTATGCATTTTTTAATCATTATTATCACCCTGCTCGTCGTCAGTCATGCAAGCATTGCAGCCGTAAGCACGCAAAACCAATCAACCGAAATTATCTTTAATGACCAACCATTAAAGGAAGATTTACATTTACCCGACTGGTTTACCCTAAGCTTTCTCGATTTACAAGACAGCTTAAATGAAGCCCTTAAAGAAAATAAAAAAGGCATTATTATTTATTTTGGCCGTAAAGACTGCGCTTACTGCAAATCATTACTTGAAACCAACTGGGGCGACCCAGCCATTGAAAAATTTACTCGTAAAAACTTTAATGTAATCGCGATTGATGTTCGCGGCGATAGAAAAGTCACTGATTTTAACGGCACCAGTTGGAGTGAAAAAGATTTTTCATCGTTAAAGCGTACCAACTTTACGCCATCATTATTGTTTTATAACCATAAAGGTCAGCTTGCCTTAAAGCTTCCCGGTTACCGTCCTAAATATCAATTTAGAGCGGCATTAGAATATGTCGCCGATGCACATTATCAAAGAGAACCTTTTCGTCAATATCTAACGCGTGCAGAATCGGCACTGAGTTTTGGTTCAGAAGAATTAAACGAACACGATAGTTTTTTATCGCCCCCCTATAATCTTGATCGACGCTTTTCAAAATCAAAAAATGCCAGCCAAAAACCTTTAGTCGTTTTTTTTGAACACCCAAAATGCCACGCTTGTGATATTTTACACGGTGACACCCTAAGCAAAGAAGAAGTTAACCAACAGTTACAACAACTGGATGTTGTGCAACTTAACAGCATGAGTGATGTACCGGTAATAACGCCATCCGGCAGGCGCACAACAGCAAAAAAATGGGCAGACGATTTAAATATTACTTTTGCACCGAGTTTGATTTTTTTTAATGAATCGGGAAAAGAAATTTTACGAGTAGAATCCGTCATTCGCTTATATCGTTTAAATAATGTTTTACGATATGTTATTGGAAAAAAATACAACGATTACCCCACTTTCCAAGCTTGGCTACATGATATGCGCACGGGTAAAGCTAAATGATAAACCATCAAAAAGTAATTAATGCCGTAGAGCAAATATGCTCGACTGGTTGTGAGTCGGTGAATGCCATTATTTTAACTTTGGAAACTGGAAACAAACCAAAAGGCCTTGATGATTTTAGCGATGACGAAAAGACGGAATTAAAAAATGAACTGAAATCAATTATGGCTATTTACGATGCGCGTAATATCAATAACCAACCATAGTTATTACTGAAACAGAAATAAAGAATACCCCTAATGAATTTGCAGGTGCGAATTCATTAGGGGTATTCTTTTCATCTGACTCGTTAGTATTAATATTTATTTTTCAGGATACTCAAAACCCAACAATTCACCTGAACCGCTTTTCAAATCAAACCAGCTTAACGAATCAAATTGTATAATAGCAACACCGCCTGCAGGCATATCATAAAAATCATCTTTAATAAAATAATTAACCACTTCCGTCATTCCCGGGTTATGCCCAACCAACATCACCTTAGAAAAACTATTTTCAATATTTTTAATAACATCAATAATATCCAAAGATGCGGCATTATAAAGCGTATGTTCAGTTGCTAAAGAAGTTTGAGTTAAGGCTTTTTCATATTCAGTTGCGGTAGCTAAGGCACGAGTGGCATCGCTACTAATAATTTTATCAAGCGTATAATGTTGCTGTAGTCTCTGTGCCATTTTTGACACATCCGCCTCACCCTTTTCATTTAATGGCCGATCAAAATCACTATATCCGGGTTGATTCCAGTTTGATTTTGCATGACGCGCTAGCAACAAAGTTTTCATTAGAGCCTCTAATTTTAAATTTTATTTAACAGTTCAGTTAATTCAGGAATACAAGAGCCACAATTCGTTCCTGCCTGTAATACTTTTCCAATATCATCAATCGATTGTAAATTGTTTTCTTTTATGGCTTTTATTATAGTCTTTCGCCCCACACCAAAACAAGCACATACACTGCTACCCGCATCGTCAGTTGCTTCACTTGGACGCCCCGATAACAAAAAGTCTTTATCTTTATCGTCTAAACATTTTTTATTAAACAAAGCCATTAACCAATCACGATTTGGCAAATGTTCATTGGGGCTAATAAAAATACAACTTTCTAATTGACTGCCCACCATTCTTGCAGCACGATATTGTTTTGCAGATTGGTCTAAATATTCAATCCATGCAGCATTATCTTCATGGGCGCATAATAAATGCCGGGCATTTTCCGCCCAACAATTTGGTGTATCATTACCCGCAATTTCATAGCGCCAAAGTGAATAGCCTTTATTTAAATTCCAATAATCCTGTGAAGATAAATCTAATTGACGGCGAGATAATAAAAAACCATACCAAGATTTTTTTACCACTTTTATCGCAACTGGCGTGTGCTTAAACTCTGGCTGACCAGAAAAAGGATCACAGTTTGGGTTAACTAATTTATCAACTACTGCATTAGATGCATATTGATCGCTCCAATGCATTGGCATAAAAACCATGCCAACTGGCACATCATCATTAATGCAAGCCCGAACGGTTGCATTTCCCCATGCGCTATTTACTTCAACTAAATTATCCGCTGCAATTTTATAATGTTTTGCATCCGTTGAATGCACTTGAATAAAGGCTTCTGATAAATGCGTCGATAATTTTGGCGATTTGCCGGTGCGTGTCATGGTGTGCCATTGATCGCGGATACGCCCACTATTTAAAATAAGGGGATATTTTTCTGATAACGGGTTAGCAGGGTTTTCGGGCACAACTGGAATCATTTGTGCTTTACCCGAAGCGGTAAAAAATTTTCCATCTTCAAATAATCGCTGCGTTCCGTTTAGCTGATTAAATTTTACCGGCCATTGAATTGGAATAAATTGCTCATAACCGGTTTCATCTAAATCAGAAAATAAAGAAATATCAAAGTCACGGGTGCCGTTATTTTCTTTGCCACTTAAGGCCGCATATTCGGTAAAAATCTCTCGTGATGATTGATAATTAAACCCGTCACCAAAACCCATTTTATTTGCAACCTGCGAAATAATTTTCCAGTCGGGTAATGCCTGCCCCAGTGAATGACGAAATGCGCGTTGTCGAGATAGTCGCCTCTCTGTATTGGTGACCATGCCATCACGTTCGCCCCAAGTACTGGCGGGTAATAACACATGGCCCATATCAGTGGTGTCGGTATTTTGCATGCAGTCTTGCACCACTAAAAAATTACAGCGTGATAACGCTTCGCGCACTTTATTATTATTGGGCATACTCACCGCGGGATTTGTACCAATAATCCACAAGGCTTTTATTTTGTCATCTAAAATGGCGTTAAATAAATCGACTGCTTTATAACCTGCTTTACTTGCAATACGCGGTGATTGCCAATGTTGTTGCACTAAATCTCGGTGCTTAGCATTTTCTAAATCCATGTGCGCGGCTAATTGATTGGCCAGCCCACCCACTTCTCTTCCGCCCATTGCATTTGGTTGGCCGGTTAATGAAAATGCGCCCATACCTGGGCGACCAATACGGCCTGAAAATAAATGACAATTAATAATTGCATTCACATTATCTGTGCCCGTATGGCTTTGGTTAACCCCTTGAGAAAATAAAGTAATGACTTTTTCTTTACGAGAAAACATTTCATAAAAATTTTGTAAATCATTTTTATTTAAGCCACAAATATCAGCAACATCATCAATATTTCCCGATGATTCATACGCCGCGTCTAAGGTTTTTTCCAAACCTTCTACACAATTATTTACAAACTGTTTATTCACCTCGCCTTTATCGTTTAAATACGCGAGTAGCCCATTAAATAATACCGAATCTTTGCCCGAATTTATGGCCAAATGCATATCGGCAATATCACAGGTTGCCGTTTTGCGAGGGTCAATAATAACAATTTGGCAATTGGGGTTTTCTTTTTTAGCTTGACGAATACGCTGAAAAATAACTGGGTGACACCAAGCGGTATTTGAACCCACAATAACGATTAAGTTGGTGCGTTCTAAATCTTCATAACAACAAGACACACTATCGGAGCCATAAGCACGTTTTTGTGCAGCGACCACAGATGACATGCATAAACGAGAGTTGGTATCAATATTGGCGCTGCCAATAAAACCTTTCATCAATTTATTAGCAACGTAATAATCTTCGGTTAGTAATTGGCCAGACACATACATTGCAACTGAATCGGCTCCGTGCTCATTTATGCAACGGTTAAATTTCTCTGCCACCAAACTTGTTGCATCATCCCATGATGCTGTGATGCCATTAATTTGAGGTAAAAGCATGCGCCCTTCATCATCTAAGGTATCAGCCAATGCGGCACCTTTTGAACAAATTCTACCCAAGTTTGACGGATGATCTGGGTTACCTTTAACGGAAAACCCTTCCTTCTCTTGAGTAACAATTATGCCGCACCCCACTCCACAATAAGGACAAGTCGTTTTTGTTATGCTGGGTTTATTCGCTACACGCTTCGTCATTAATTTCTCAGCTACCGTTCGTCTAAATTATAGAATACTAATATAGCAGTTAACACTAATATTACCTAATACCTATTTTCTCTTTGCCGTTTTTAGAATAACTGATTAATCATTTACTTAGCCAATGCTATTCAATATTTTATTAAACTTTAGAAAAACTAAATCAACACTTTTAATCATTGATTAATCTAACTGATTAACTTGATAAGTATATTCAATTATCAAACTCGCAAAGCTGGCCTTATATATTAAGGTGTAAGTTAATTATTTAGGAGGAATTGTTTCCACTATGACCTCGAATTACATTTCTATGAAGTCTCACTTTCTATAGCGATATTCTGGCTATAGTCAAATATTTGGAGTAAATCTATGTCTAAAACTTGGGTTGTGGTTGCAGAGAGCAGCCGAGCAAAAATATATGAAGTTGAAAAAAATGAGTCGCATAAAACGCTTAAAGAACTCACCGGCTTCACCCACTCAGTTGTCAGAAATCACAAACAACAGCTAAGTAGCAATCAGCAAAAAGAAAGTCGTCACTCACAATTGATTGGCTCATTAGATTCATATAAAGACCATGAGAGAACAAGTTTCGCTCGAACCATCGGGCAGCATTTAAACTCTGCGAGGAATAAAGGAAAATTTAGTAAATTAATTTTAATGTCACCACCTAAATTTTTAGGTGATCTCAGAAAAAATTTAGGTAATGAAACGAATAAATATGTGGTGTCTGAAATCGATAAAAATTTAGTGCGACATAATTTAAAAGATATTCAGGCGCACATGCCACTGAGATATTAATATAAAAAATTAATTTTAAAACCGTTCTTCATTTTTAACTTTTGGAAGAACGGTTTTATTCTAATAAATAAGCAGTATAGATAGTTTATTATTTTCCGCCCCCTCAGCTTGTTTTTAACATTGACTAAACCATAAATACATTAATAACTGCAGGAGCACAGCTGTTCGAAAGTCAGACTCGAAAAACTACCGCCCTAAAGATATTATCAAGGCAGCGGAGTTACCAGTATATCTACGCATTTCTACAAAAAATTAGAACAGAGTGAGTTACAACAAATGATTTTACGTTGCAGTAAAGGCTGCATGTTTTTGATGCCTGCGGGAGATCATGCGGTGCTGACAATCATGTCTGTTCCAGATGTCTATTTGGGTTTATTAGTATTAGAAGCACAACGTGCCGCCACACTTATTCAAAAAAATCTCTAATGAAACTTATTCGACTCACTGCCATTTAACTCGTTTCATGTGAGACCGATCACACAATCATCTAAAGTAGTTTCCTTTAAATTTCTAACCCTTCATTATCTGCATAACAAATATTGAAAGGGCTATGCTATGAAAAAAATACTTATCTTTATTTTATTAATGTTATTGACGGCTGGATTATGGTATTTATCCATCGTGTTTTTTTCAAATAAAATAAATGGCATCTCAGCAGAAATTACAGATAATATTATTATTTCAAATTCTCTGTTTATGGCTTTATCTTTAGCGGCTATTTCATTTGCGATTATTTTATTATCTTTAAAAGTTAACACCAACCAAATTAATTTTGAAAAAAGTGTGCTCATAAATAATATTCATATTGAAATTATTGCATTAAGCTCTTTAATTGAAGAGTGTGATAACACATTACATCGATACGACCGCTGGGAGGAAGCCGGTATAAAAGGTGATTATATGAATGCTAAAACCTCGGTGAGAGATAAAATGAATAGCTATCGGGAAAGATTAGAAAATAGATATTATGATATTCAGAATTTAAATGTGACCGAGCAAAACTCACAATCATAAATTTTGTAGGTGTGAATTTATTCGCACCTGTGTTTATATTCGAAATATAATGTTACGACAACTTGTCATCAGCAACATGATAGCTTGGATCTTCCATGCGATTCACTTCAACTAAATCTCCAGCTTTATCTAGTAATTGTTTACACTCTTCTGATAAATGCCTTAAGTGTAATTTTTTACCTGCTTTAATATAACGCTCGGCTAAATTATCAATGGCTTCAATCGCGGAGTGATCGGAAACCCGAGAGTTTTTAAATTCGACAATCACATCATCGGGGTCATTTTCTGGCTCAAATAATTCACGAAAGTTTTTAACTGATCCAAAAAATAACGGCCCATTCAGCTCATAAACTTTTGAACCTTTTTCATCAATGTAATCTACAACATTAATGTGTTTAGCGTGTTCCCATGCAAATACCAATGCCGAAACAATAACACCCACAACAACCGCAACGGCTAAATCACTGGCAACAGTTACACCAGAAACAAGCACTAATACAAATGCATCATGGCGTGGAATTTTATTAAATATACGCACACTCGACCATTCAAATGTGCCTATCACAACTATAAACATAACACCCACTAATGCCGCCATGGGAATTTGCTCTATTAATTTTGATGCAAATAAAATAAACATTAATAAAAATAACGCCGCTGATATACCAGACAAACGCTGATGCCCGCCGGAATTTATATTTATCATACTCTGCCCAATCATTGCGCAGCCACCCATGCCACCAAACATGCCGGTTACTGTGTTTGCAATACCTTGCCCCACGCATTCTTTATTACCACGACCGCGAGTGTTGGTAATTTCATCAATTAATGTCAGCGTTAATAATGATTCAATTAAACCAATCGCGGCCAAAATAATAGCGTAAGGAAAAATAATTTTTAAGGTTTCTAAATTAAATGGAACCGCAGGAATATGAAATTCTGGAAAGCCACCTTTAATCGATGCTAAATCACCCACCGTATTGGTATCAATATTAAAGCCAATAACCAGTAGTGACACCACAACAATCGCGGCAAGTGATGATGGTATTGCCGTAGTGAGTTTGGGTAAAAAGTGAATGATAGCCATGGTTAATGCAATTAGGCCGCCAAAGATGATAAGTGGTTGGCCCGTCATCCACTGCATAGTGCCATCTACATCAATCTGAAAACTTTTCATTTGCGCTAAAAAAATAACTATCGCTAAGCCATTAACAAAACCCAACATAACGGGATGAGGCACAATGCGAATAAATTTACCTAATCTAAATACTCCCGCCAAAATTTGTAAAATACCGGTTAGTACGACTGTGGCAAATAAATATTCAACACCATTTGCGGCAACCAGTGCCACCATTACGACTGCCATTGCACCGGTTGCACCCGAGATCATTCCTGGACGACCACCAAAAATTGAAGCCAACAACCCCACCATAAATGCCGCATATAAACCAACAAGGGGTTCGACCCCCGCGATAAAAGCAAAAGCAATGGCCTCTGGTACTAGTGCGAGTGCAACGGTTAAGCCCGACAAAACTTCATTTTGAACACAAACTCGATTATTACATCCAAGACTGAACATAGGCTTAACTCATTATTAGCTGACTTTGAAGGGCGCGGATTATAGCAGAACAGGGCATTTGTTGATATGGCTCAATTATGTGAGAACCCTATACCCAAACATAAAAAAGGCCGAATTACCTTACAGTAATTCGGCCTTTATTTTGGTAGGTGCAAATTAATTTGCACCTACACGATCTGATTGATTATGCATTAGCAGCTAAACGCGCTGTGATTGCATCAATAACAGACTGACTAGTTGTCGCATCAACCGACACTAAATTGCCTTCTTTTTCATAGAACCCAACTAATGGTGCCGTTTGCTCATTAAACACGTCTAAACGATTACTAATGGCTTCTTCGGTTTCGTCATCACGCTGCACAACGGGGCCGTTGCACTTGTCGCACTTGCCTTCAACCTTTGGTGGGTTAGATTTTACATTGTAAATTTCACCACAATCTGTGCAAGTGCGGCGAGTGGTTAAGCGATCTAAAATTACATCGCGGCTCACTTGAATATCTACTACCATATCCAGCTTTTCGCCCATATCCGTAAGCATTGTTTTAAGCGCTTCAGCTTGTGGAATAGTGCGAGGGAAACCGTCTAACAAATAACCCGCTTTGCAATCGTCTTCTTTTAAACGTTCGCTCATAATGCCCATGATTAAATCGTCAGATACTAAGTCACCCGCTTTCATTGCAGCTTCGGCTTTTTTGCCCAGCTCTGTACCCGCAGCAACCGCGCCACGTAAAATATCGCCAGTAGAAATTTGTACTGAACCGTCCATTTTAGTTAATAACTTAGCAACTGTGCCCTTGCCTGCGCCGGGTGCGCCTAAAAGAATTAATTTCATCTGTTTGTCCTCATTGTGTTTTTATAATGTCTACCGGTATTCGCCGGTATAGCAGTAAACCGTGGTGAAATAATACCAGTTTGTGCGGGGGTTTGATGGCGTTTGATTTTATTGCAGTATAAATTGAATTTAGCGGGCGTAGTTTGTTAATTAATGCTTTCCATTGTTACTTGCATGCTCTTAGCTAAAGCGGCCTTCTTTGGGCGTGATAATTTACGAATTTCGTGCTCTCTGCACCCCGCATCCGAACGCGACTCACACAACTCAAAATACACCATTTTCAGCGGCCTGCGCGCCCGCGTATATTTCGCCGCCTTTTTATTATTTTCATTATGCTCTTGCAGGCGACGTTTTGGATTGGTGGTGATGCCGGTATAATAGCTATTATCTGCACACAGCAATAAATAAACATACCATTCAGGTTTAAGCTCTACCGACATATTCCTGAGTTTCAGTATTAATTTTAATTGCGATGCCTTCCGATAAATACTCCGGCACCTGCACAACTAGGCCAGTGGAAACGGTTGCGGGTTTAGTACGAGCCGATGATGATGCCCCCTTAATTCCCGGTGCCGTTTCGGTAATAGTTAACACCACATTGGCAGGCAATTCAATGCCCATTATTTGCTCATCAACCACCAACGCTTGCACACCTTCCAACCCTTCCATCAAAAAGGCTAGCTCGTCTTGAATATCTTCATCAACTAATGTGTATTGCTCATAATTCTCGCTATTCATAAATACCCAAGCTTCGCCTTCACGGTAAAGAGGCTGCACCGGCTGACGATTTACATCAATCACATCCACATTTTCATCCCCCAAAAAGCCATGTTCAAATTTCTTTTTAGTGACTAGCACCTGCCCTTTCATTTTATAAATGGTGTTGCCACTACGTGATGAGGCGGTTTGGCAAAACACACTTTTAATAACAATGTTTTGGCCTTCAAAATGGATAAAGGAGCCGCGCTTTAATTCGTTTGCTTTCATAAGATTTTTCTAATTTTGCTAAGTAATGTCGCGTATAATAACGGATTTTTAGATTGGAAGTCTGCTTGTGCCTGAATTTATTATCGACCAGCGCTGGATCAGCGACGCGGAATTACTGATGGGGCTGGGTACGGTTTTAGCTGTTGAGCACCGTACCGTTAGCATTTTGTTTCGCGCCACCGGTGAAACCCGCACCTACGCCAAAGAATCTGCCCCCCTTACCCGCATTCAATTCAATGCGGGTGATGAAATTAGTGATATTCACAAACGTACACTTCGGGTGGTAGATTTATTTGAAGAAGACGGCTTAATTTGCTATCAGGTAGAAACCGAAGATGGCGATTTAGAATTATTAGAAGAGCGCGACCTCGATACCGCTATTCAACTTAACAAACCACTAGAGCGTTTAATTAGCGGACAGGTCGATAAAAACAAATGGTTTGAACTGCGTTACCAAACTTGGCAAAACCAGTTAAAAAATTACACCAGCGGCATTAGCGGCCTTACCGGTGCCCGCACCAGTTTAATTCCGCACCAACTTTATATTGCCAATGAAGTGGCCAGCCGTTATGCGCCGCGCGTGCTACTCGCCGATGAAGTAGGCTTAGGAAAAACCATTGAAGCCGGTTTAATTTTACACCAACAAATTAATCGTGGGCGCGCCAACCGCGTATTAATTATTGTGCCCGATGCACTTATTCATCAATGGTTAGTAGAATTACTGCGACGCTTTAATTTATATTTTAGTATTTTTGATGAAGAACGCTGCCTCGCCATTAACGAAAGCACCGACTTTGAAAATCCGTTTAATGCCGAGCAACAAATTTTATGTAGCCTAAATTTATTTACCGACAACCCCGAAAGATTTGAGCAGGTTTTAAATACCGATTGGGATTTATTAATTGTAGATGAAGCCCATCATTTAAATTGGAGCCGCCAACAAGTTAGTGAAGAATATAAATTAGTTGAACAGCTTGCTCGCATTAGTAAAGGTTTATTATTGCTCACCGCCACCCCCGAACAGTTTGGTAAAGAAAGCCACTTTGCACGTTTACGTTTACTCGACCCAGATCGTTTTAATGATTACGACAGTTTTGTGCAGCAAGAAAATCAATATCAAATTATTGCCGATTTAATTGAAAAAATTAATGCAAATGAAACGCTATCAACGAGTTTATTAAATCATTTAAGCGCACTAGAAAGTAATGTTGATTTAGAATTAGTAAAAAGTGGCTCTTTATCTGCTTCACAAAAAAATGATATTGTTCATCACCTGTTAGATTGTCATGGCACGGGGCGTGTTTTATTTAGAAATACCCGAGCGGCTATTCAGGGCTTTCCCGAACGCAATGTAACGCCTTATCCATTAACATGGCCAGATGAATATAAGCTTAACGACAACATAAAAAAACAGTTACACCCAGAAACATCCAATAAAAACTGGACAAAATTTGACCCGCGAGTGAACTGGCTAGTTGAAATATTAAATCGCTATAAAAATGAAAAAATATTATTAATTACCCATTATGCAGAAACTGCCATTGAATTATCTAAAGCATTAAAAACACAATACAGTTTGGCCTCTTCTATTTTTCACGAGAATTTAAGCATTGTCGACAGAGACAAACGTGCCGCTGATTTTGCAGATAATGAAACCGGTGTACAAATTTTAATGTGCTCAGAAATTGGTAGCGAAGGCCGAAACTTTCAATTTTCACATCATCTAGTTTTATTTGATTTACCCCTAAACCCAGATTTATTAGAACAACGCATTGGCCGACTCGACCGTATTGGACAAACTCAAACGATTAATATTCATGCGCCCTATTTCGAACATTCAGCGCAACATCGTTTATTTAACTGGTATCACAAAGCACTCAATGCATTTAATAGCACCTGCCCCGCGGGTGCTGAAATTTTTAGCCAACATAAGCAAAGCTTATTTCAAGCATTAGATAGCCAGCAATATTCCGATGATGAATATATTGATTTTGTCGAAAAAACGCAGCAAGAATATATCGAACTCAATCAGGCAATGCACGATGGTCGTGACCGTTTATTGGAATACAGCTCCTGCCGAAAAGATATCGCACAAAAAATTCAAGCCAAAATCGAAAATTTCGAACAAAACTCATTACTCAAAAGCTATATGCACAATTTATTTGATTGCTACGGCGTCAATATTGAAGAGCACAAATTAGGCAGCTATATTATTACGCCCGCAGAACACATGGTAGGGCAATTCCCCGGATTAAACGACGACGGCATGACAGTAACATTTGATAGAAACATTGCACTCAGCCATGACGATATGCATTTTTTAAGCTGGGATCATCCGATGGTTTTAAATGGTATCGATATGTTGCTTACCCATGAAATGGGAAACACGTCTGTTTGCAGCATAAAATCTAGCGATTTTCCTGCTGGGCAGTTGCTCATTCAAACCGTGCATATTTTAAACATTGAAATTCCTGCTGAACATCAACATGACATTAGTAGTGAACAATTGCAGGCACTGCCTATTTTAAGCACGTTTACAGAAAAGACTGAAGATATTAGTTTACAGTTTAGGCAAACTAAATTTAAATCGGTTAACAAAGCCATTGCAAAACAAATTATTCAATTAAAAGAAGACGATATTAAAAACAATTTAACCTCAATCAACAATGACATTAATGAGCATGCAAGTGAATATTTACACAGCCACTATTCTACCAATTTATTAATACTCGAAAATGAAATTGATAGATTAACCGCATTAAAAGCGGTAAACCCGCAGGTAAGAGATGAAGAAATTAATTTTTTCAAAGCTCAACTTAAGGCGTTTAAATTGGCTTTGAGCAACCCAGTGAATCGGCTCGACTCTATTCGCTTAATTATTACAACTTAATCAATTAACTATCTTGACGCCAACGTAATGGTTGGCGACACTGCCGACATTTATAAATAGCGGCATTTTTTTGTACTCTATTATGGCGAGTCGTCGACAACTGATGGCTCATGCATCCACATATATAATGGTGTTGTTTTTGTCGGTGCAAAGGTAAATCACTGGTATCATAACGACTGGTTACTTCAGCTTTAACATTAAATAGCTGCATTACCTGCTTCCACTCTGCTCCATGGGGCTTTACTTTTTTCAAACCATGCAATTGATAAACAACATAATGAGCAACTTCATGGGGTACGGTATTGGTTAAATTATCTTCAAAATATCGAGAAAATATTATTTCATTGTAACGAATACAAATATCACGTCTCATTACTACAAACATACCTGATGATCGCCCTTTAAGATTAAATAGAACAGGAATATTTGATAAGTTGATATTTAATTGCTGGTTAGCCAAATTGATATAATACTGTGTTTTGGCTACCACCGTATTTTTTTGCGATTGATTCAATAAAAAAGACAACATAATAGATTTTGAATAAGCGTTAAAAGTAAACTATATTAATAGATAGAGACCTTTGCACGATAGAGGCGCAAAGGTCTCAGATAAATATAATAACAGGATAACCATGGATCATCTATTCATTGCTCGTCAGCCAATCTATAATCGCGACAAAGAAGTAATGGGCTATGAACTGCTTTATCGCAACAGCACTGTCAATCAAGCGAATATTAGTGATGGCGATGAAGCGTCTTGTATCACAATTTTAAACTCATTTATGCACATCGGCATCGATAATATTGCCGGCAGCGCTTATGCATTCATCAACTTACCCCGTGAATTTATCGTAAATGAAACAATGACCCCCATGTTCCATGAACAGGCGGTATTAGAGGTTCTTGAAGACATACAGCCCGACCCAGAGGTTATTAATGGCTTAAAGCGCCTAAAAGATGGCGGTTATTTAATTGCACTGGATGATTTTATTTTTCGGGATGAACTCATCCCTTTTATTGAATTAGCTGATTTTATTAAAATAGACATACATGCATTAAGCAAAGATGAAGTGACACACCAACTAAGCTTGCTTAAAAAATACCATACAAAATTTATTGCCGAAAAAGTTGAAACCTATAATGAATATCAATTTTGCTATGGACTGGGTTTTGATTATTTTCAAGGTTACTTTTTTTGCCACCCCGAAATACTTCAACAAAAATCATTACCCAGTAATAAACTGGTGATATTAAACTTACTTCAAAAAATACAAGAACCAGAAATTAGCTCAGATGAATTAGAACTTATTTTAGTGCAAGACATTACACTTTCGTACAAACTATTGCGCTATATCAACAGTGCAACATTTGGACTTAGGCGTGAAATTGATTCAATAAAGGATGCGGTAATTTTATTGGGAATCGATAATATAAAAAATTGGATATCGTTAATTATGATGTCTAAAATTGTCGCATCCAAACCAACTGAATTAATTGTAACCGGCATGATTCGGGGGAAAATGTGCGAAAAATTGGCTGAACTTCATCACCCAGAAGTTAAGCACCAAATGTTTATCATTGGATTATTTTCAGTATTAGATGCCTTAATGGACCAGCCTTTAATTGATTTACTAGATACCGTAATACTAAGCACCGACATTAAGCTTGCCCTATTAGATTACAGTGGCGTACAAGGTGAAATTTATAATTGTGTACTGCAGTATGAAAAGAGTAATTGGGATGAACTTTCAAGTTCAAACATCAATGCTGAAGAGTTTATTCAGTCATATCTTAGCTCAGTAAATTGGGCTGATGAAAGCATGAAATCATTACTTAAAAATGCCTAATTAATATCAACATCATTTATACGATAGGCATCCATATTTGAGCTTTGCAAGCGATGTCCAGTCAATATCAGCTGCCCACTATAACGATGAAACTCACTATTAGTAAATTCAAATTTATATTTTCGATGAAGCTTGAATTGGCCAAATTTATTTTTTTCAAAACTCATTGAAGACAGATGGACAGTATCATCTAAAAATTGTACATTATTTTTTCGGCATAATTTAGCACCAATGATACGTGCAGTTTCATTTATTTTCATTGAGTCTAGCCAAAACCAGATAGCCAATATTAAAAACATAATTATTAATAACTCACTCAAATACATTTAAATTCTATATGCCTTATTTAAAACGCAGTGATTTCACTTACACCGCCTTATTTTGCGAAGAAAATATTTGGAAATTAATTGAGTCATTATATATTAATCAATTAGCTCAACCGATAGATGTTCTCTTTGTCATTAACAAAAATAATACTATTGCATTATTTGAACAAAAACTATCATTAAAATCAAAACCCATTATATGGGATTATCATGTTATTTTAACAGCCCTTATAGAGAATGAACTAGTTGTTTTTGATTTCGACACTAATTGTCATTTTCCATCATCTATTTATGATTATTTTCATGCCAGCTTTCCAAACTATATACAAATAAAAAGCGCATACCAGCCACTTATAAAATCAATACCCGCAAAGCAATATTTCGAATATTTTTATTCTGACCGTTTGCATATGCAAGGCATTATCGATAACAGTAAATTTCCTCAATACCCTATTATTAGCCCCGATAATGATTTTGAAAAACTAACATTAGAGCAATGCAGAAGCACTAAAAATACAGGTTTTTCATCTACATTATTTTTGCCCAATGATTATTTAACCCATATAAAATTATAAATAGAATTTTAAGCGCACTTTACTCATTAGTAAAATCATTAATAATATCTTTCACTGACATTATTTGAGTTATATTTTCAACGCTTTTTCCTGCCTGCCAATAATCGACATTACCTTCATCATCTAATAATGACTTTTTTAATGACACCAATGATTTTAAAGCTAAAATAGTTCGCATAATATATTTTAATTTGCTATGCCTAAGCATCCAACGCTCTAAAATATTGGGTTTCAAACCTTTTTTTTGAATATATGAAGTATTAATAACGGCAACAGGCACACCGGTAATTCGTTCAGACAAAACAATATCGTTTTCATTTGCCTGTACTATTGCCTGTTTGTAAGAATCATGCGCACTGCATTCATTCGACGCGATAAATCGAGTGCCCATTTGTACGGCCTGATAGCCTCGCGCTAAAGCTTGCTGATAAGACTTTGCATCACCGATACCACCAGCACACACAACAGGTAAATTAAATGCTAAAAGCGAATCGATAAGCTGCTCGTAATTTTTCCCACCAGCATGTCCGCCTGCGCGATTATTAACTGCGATTAATCCATCAACACCAAGGTCTACAACTTTTTTCGCCCACTTAACTTCGGTTACATCGTGATAAACATAGCCACCGGCTTTGTGCACTGCATCAACTACCCAATCGGGCTTGCCTAACGACGTAATAAAAAATTTAATATTTTTTTCAAGCGCAATATCTAACCATTGTTGCATTTTTTGATGATATTTTTTAGAGCCTTTTTCAATCAGTAAATTCATCCCGAGAGGTTTATCCGTTAATGATTTTATATAGTCAATACCCGCAGAAAATTCATAGCCATGTACATAAGTTAATGATATCGGTTGAATTACACCTATTCCACCGGCAGCCGATGCAGCCGCAACTAATTCAGGATTACTGCATGGATACATTGGCCCGCAAATTATTGGATGCTCAATGCCTGCTTGCTCTAAAAATATATTTTTTTTAATCATCTTATTAATTTTCATAACCCAGCTTCCAAACGACAATTACATTTGCGACTTCATCATTATTTTGATCTTTAATAATGGCAATAACAGTATGTTCAATTTCATCATTAAATATAGGCAACTGAGTATTACATTCGGCGGTTAATTTCCCCCTAGCCTTTTTAATAAAATTAATTTTTATTTGCACTGGAATTCCACGCATATTATCTGTAAATAAAGAAATTAGTGCTAAGCCACTCGTAAACTCGCCAAGATTTGTTAACGCAATAGCATGGATAGAATTAAGATGATTTCTAATGGCTCTACGATCATTGAGTTCTATTTTCGCAGAGCCTTTTTGTAGATCAACTACTCGACCACCTAATGCGCCGGTATAAGGATTAATAAATCGAATTAAGAAATTAAATAACCAGCGCCCAGCTACTGTGCGTTCAAGTTTATGCCAATAGCGATAGATATCTGTAATTTGCATTTTATTCACTTAAATTAAGGTAAAATTAGGAAAAGAATTTATTTATACAATGGTATAATAGCAGCTAGTCCATAATTTTAACTACTTTTATGCATTCAGATGATCAAAGTTCAATCAACACCGAACTGGCCCATAAAGACATTTTAAAGCTTGCCTCTTATCGCATGCCTTTTGGCAAACATACAGGGCAGTTTCTAATAGATTTACCCGAGCCTTATGTTGTTTGGTTTTACAATAAAGGCTTTCCTAAGGGTGAGCTAGGTCGGATGTTAAGTATAACGTATGAAATTAAAGTTAATGGCTTAGAAGATTTATTTAAACCTTTAATGAATAAATAGCACAGATAGTTAAAGCATGCTTCAACCTATCGAATACTCCCCTCCTTCACATAAAAAATTAGACATTCTATTTGAAGATAAGTATCTCATTGCTGTAAATAAACCCAGTGGTTTGCTTTCTGTACCGGGGCGCGGTGAAAACAAGCAAGATTGTATGCTATCTAGATTATTATTAGAATATCCCAATGCATTGGTTATTCATCGACTTGATATGTCCACATCAGGTATTCTTCTTTTTGCATTAAGCAAAAAAATTCAAAAACAAATAGGACGACTATTTGAAAAAAGAAAAATTAACAAACAATATATTGCAAAAGTGCACGGTAAACTTAAAGAAGAATTTGGCACTATTAGCCAACCTTTAATAACTGATTGGAATAATAGACCAAAACAAAAAATTGATTATAAAAATGGAAAACCGTCACAAACAAAATACAAACTAATTAATACTGATAATAAAAATAATAGCCTTGTTTATTTATTTCCTGTTACTGGACGTAGCCATCAATTACGGGTACACATGTCATCGCTTGGCCACCCTATATTAGGGGATGAATTATATGGTACATCACAAACTAGAAATGCCAGCACACGTTTATTATTGCATGCGCAAAAATTAAGCTTTATTCACCCTATAACTAATGAATTTATAGAGATTAACTCACATAAAAATTTCACATGAAACACGCTCATACATTATTTTATATTCACGACCCAATGTGCAGTTGGTGTTATGGGTTTAAACCTGTTTTAACAAGCATACTTAATGAATCTAAAAAATTAGTTAATATTAAGTTTATACTTGGTGGCTTAGCAAAAGACACAGATACGACTATGTCTATTAGTATGCAAGAAAACATCAAATCAAACTGGCATGAAATTGAAAAAAACATTATAGGCATTAAGTTTAATTATGATTTCTGGTCACAATGTACACCTAAAAGATCTACTTATTTATCATGCAGAGCCGTTATAGCTGCAACTCTACAACATAAAAAATATGAAAATTTAATGATTAATGCAATCCAAACAGCCTATTACTTAAATGCAAAAAACCCTTCTAACTTAGATACACTATATCAATTAGCCGATGAAGTTAATTTTAATAAAAATCAATTTATTAAGGATATTAATTCAGAAAAAGTTGAGACTATCTTAAAGAAACAAATAAAATTAAGTCGTGACATTGGCGCTGACAGCTTCCCTTCTTTATACTTATTAAAGAATAATAATTATCACCCTATTGCTTTAGATTATAACGATGCCAATATTACAATTAATCATATAAAAAGTTTTATTTAACTATGAAAAAACATGATATATGGGATCCATCCCATTTTATAAATTCAAAAATAATTCAGCAAATACAAGCACTCACAAATATTTTTAAAGAGTTTAAGTGTTGGCCAACAATAAAAGACTACGAAGATATATTTAAAAAATTTAATATGCCAATAAAACCTGTTGCTCAAACAGTCGATATCATAAGTTTTGAAGAACAGTATGAACCTCGTATCTATTTAAAAAAGGAATTACAAACTCGAACAGGTAACTGGCATGATTTTTTTAATGCCATAATTTGGCTAAAATTCACTAAGACAAAAACAGCACTAAATTCACTTCACTATAAACACTCAATTACGAGAGAATATGGCAGTAATCGATCTTTACTTGAAAATAGAATTACTCAGTTTGATGAATGTGGCGCAATCATAATCAGTGATAACGAAGAGATGCTGGAATTAATACGAAACCACCAGTGGCAAAAGCTTTTTATAAATCATCGAGATCAATTTGATCAACATTTAAACTGTGTCATATTTGGACATGCTATCTTCGAAAAGGCTTTAAATCCATATATAGGCATGACTTGTCATTGTATATTACTTCATAACAATGATATTTTAAGTGAAGTAAAGCGCGGAAATTTCACTCAATTAGACGATTATCTGTCGAAGCTGTGGTTTGATGTTATCGCAACTAACCCCGAAAAATTTCACGCTCTCCCAGTGCTGGGTATTCCAGGATATTGGGAGCAGCAAGATTTTGAATTTTACAGCAACAACAAATATTTTAGATAAAACCACATAACTATCAATATGTTATATGGTTTTTTTAATTTTGATTATAGACAGCGTAATATAATTAAAGTAATGTCTAATTTAATATTATAAATCCACATTAGCTTGCTATTTATCAAATTTTCACTATAGTTAAATTTAAGTAGCCAATTCACTTCGTGAACCTGTTCACAATATTAACCCGTTTGGGGCATTAATATACAGCTTATGGTTGGCGACTTTTTCAAATGCAATCCATCAAATGTTAAAAGCACTAGCAAGATGGTAAATCTTGCGCATAAAAGTGTACACTAACAAAATCAATGCCTAATTAAGCTTAGGTTAGTGGTGGATTCGACAATCCTCATAATGCATTGTTTAGTGTATCTGTTTATACATAAAGCTAGCAGGGTATGCACATGAGCTCCTTTGAAAATACAGTTAAAATATCAGCATCTAAACTAGATGATAGAGAATATATCTCTAAAATAATTAACGATTATGTTAAAAATTCATCCAGTGATGATAACTTAGCTTTACGCAGCTCTGCATCAGGAAAAAACTTCTTTAATCGCGACGATGTAATTAAAGCCCTAACCAATATTCAACTTACTTATAAAACTAAATATATTCCTAGCCAACAAGTTAATATTAATACGGATAAATTTAAAAAATCGCTTCTTAATAGCATGGCAAAGATTAATAATGTCGCTATCCCAAAGTCGATGAATCAAATTGATGGTCGAACTATAGATTTTGTTGAAATGATTTTTGGTGCATTTTTACGAGATCAAAATATTTCAAGCGTAATAAAAAATCTTCTTTTAAGATTGCAAATTCCCGTTATAAAAACTTCATTAATTGATAATAATTTTTTTTACGACAACAAACACCCTGCTAGAGTTTTACTTGATACTATTGCTCATTTAGGGATAGGCATTGAAGAAGAAGACAACACCGTATACCAAACTATCAATTTAATTCTCGATCAATTACTCCGTAGCTTTGATAAAAACACTGTGAGCTTTAGAACAGCACTATCATCATTGCAACGTTTAAAGACCATCGAAAATAAGAAGTTAAAACAAAACGAAGAAGTAACCCAAGTACAAATTGTTAAAGAACATGCACGCCAACTGGTATTATCAGAACTACAATATCATACTATGAATATTAAACTTCCAAAACCTATTCAACCATTACTACTAAACAACTGGTCTACATACATGTTTGGTTGCTACTTGAAATTTGGAAAAAGCAGTTACGAATGGCAAGAATCAATTGATATTTTAAAAATTATCACTAAATCATTACGCCCTATTAAAAATCGTAATGACTGGACATCACTTAAAAACAACTATCAGGAAATAACTAGCACTATAAGATCCAAGCTGTCTTCTACAAAGCAAGATAAAGAAAAAACGTATCTCGCCACAGAAAATCTAAAAAAACATTATAAAACTACTGTTAATGACTCACCATATTACAAAGAAACAACTTCAGTTGAAGACGACAATAGCGCTTTAAAGGATTCTATTTATGCTGATGACAGCCAAGACAAACCAAGTCCATTCGAAACTCAAGAAAAATCATCTAAGGTAATTATTGCTGAACTGCCCGAATATGTTAGGCCCGGTGTTTGGTTCAAAATTTATACTGGTGAAAACAGTACTCCACGCCGACTTAAATTATCAATTATTACTCATGAAAATGCCAAGTTAATTTTTGTTGATCGTAAGGGCACTATGATTATAGAAAAGGATGCAACTACATTCAGTACAGAATTATTATGTAATCAATCTCATTTACTAGAAGATCATTCGGTATTTGATCATGCATTAAGTCAGGTTATTTCGCACATTTCAAGCAACGGAAAATAGTTCGATATAGCAGAAAAACAAAAGCAAATAAGCATCAGCACTCTTTATATAGCCTTATGTATATAGGGCTTTTTTTATGCTTTAAATTAAGCTCCCCATTAAATTAAGCTCCCCAGTGCTCAGTTGCAATCCCTTTTCCTAAATCAGCTTTTATCAATCGACTACGCACATCCAATAATTTTTCAATTAATGCTGGTTCAGATTTTTCATAAGCACTTGAATCAGGCTTCCTTGTTACAACTACACCTAGTAATTCGGTAATTGCATTTCCAATTGAATTTTGGCTTATTGTTACAATCAAATCACCTTGATCATTTCGATAAATTAATTGTTTAAATGCAGGTTGCCAACGAATTGAATTAGAATATTTTGGATTATTTATACACTGCTCTCTAACTTTTTTAGCCGCACCCAAAAAATCATTATTAAATAATAATACGGATTCTACATGCTGGGGGAAATATGCATCTTTAGGAACAGGTGAGTTTCGTGAAGATACTTGTGAAAAAAAGGCACGATAAAAATCAATAAACCCTTTTAAAACTTCATCATACTCTCGCCAAAAACGAAGGTCTTTTAATGAATCAATACCTCCCTGTATTTTCCAGCTAGGTAAACCTTGTGGATAACCAGTTAAGCTAAACGTTGATTCATCACTACTTACCGGTGTAAGTATTTCCAAATCTAAAGTTGAAAGAAAATCACGATAGACATCCCGTATATACGACTGAAATAAACTATGCTGACCACCATCAGTTAAATTTGGATTAGCCGGATCTGCAAATTCTGATGATCTTAATTGATCTTTATCAAACACAATAAAATGATTATGCAACATTCGAATACTGGGAACACCGGGTGAGGTTAATGGCCAAGTTGCATCTAAACTTGCCTCACCCGCTAAAACTAAATGTTTATCAGGATCGGGAAATTTTTCTAACATATATTCAATTAAAATAATGTTCATTCGGTTCCAGTCATGTTTAACATTATCTGGAATCTGTGTTCGTCTTACTGGCCTTCCTAATGGGTTTAATACAGATTTAGACGTGTTATATATTATTGAAGTATCAAACACATTGGAATGACCTAGTGCTTTTCTATAAAGTAATAGCCCTTCAGGATTTTCTAACAAACCATTATTATTAGTTAAGTCATTTAGATTTTCTGTACTATTAAAAAATTCATTGGGAGCCATTCCTTCAGGAACATCAAGAGGAATGGGGCGAAATGGCGTTACGATTTGTCGAGGGCCTATTGACATTTTAGCTTCCAGTAAACATAAACAAATTTTAATATATCATGTGAAAAATCAGCAACAAATTCAGTTTTTTTAATAGACCTATAATTTTAATCACTAGTTATGGCATAACTCAGCAAGAAATGGATTATTCTTTCTTTCCTCCCCTATTGTAGACTCGGGACCATGCCCAGGAATAAAACGAAACTCATCATCTAACACCAGTAATTGTTGCTTTATTGATGACAATAACTGCTGATGATTACCTCTTGGAAAATCTGTTCGGCCAATGCCATTTTTAAATAATACATCACCAACCCATAGCAACTTTTGTTTTTCATGTTTGATAATAATGTGACCGGGTGTATGTCCAGGTGCACTAACAACATTAAAAACCTCATCACCTAACTTTAGTGAATCACCATCTAAAAGCCATTTATTTGGTGTAAAGAAATCAACAGGTGAAAAACCAAACATTTGAATCTGCTGAGGTATTGCTTCAATTAAAAATTGATCATCAATGTGTGGCCCGATAATTGGTAAATCAAATAACTTTACTAATTCTGCACTGCCACCAATATGATCGAGATGACCATGTGTCAGCCAAATTTCTTTAAGCTTTACCTTATTAACCTCAACTGCTTCAAGCAATAATTCCACATCGCCACCAGGATCGACTAATACGGCCTCTTTACTTTTATCACACCAAAGCAAAGAGCAGTTTTGCTGAAAACTCGTCACCGGAATAATTTGATACCTCAACATAAACTACATTCCATTACCAAATTTTTCAGTATCGGTAACGCCAGTTGCCCTTACCTGCTTTAATGCAATCACATATTGTTTAAGTATATTTAATGACCAAATAATTCTTTCTTTAAAATATTCATCTGCCGATGCATTATTATCTTCTGCATTTTTATTTAATACTTTTTCTACATTTCTAATTATTATCTGTTCAGGTATATAACATAATCGATTATTTTTATAACTGCTCATACGCAATTCTGCTACTGGATATGCCCCACCATCCGCTGATGATATGGAAACTATTTTAGCTGGTTTATTACCTAGTTCATTCCGCCCAAAAATTAAGAAAAAATTCTTCAGCCCGGAAGGAACTTGTCCGTGCCATTCTGGTGTTATAACAACAAACCCATCACTGCTGGATAGTTGTTCTCGATATGGTGCTAATAATGTTATCCATTTCTCATCAGCATTCCATAAGCCTTCATCCCACAATGGTAGCGGGTTATTTGCAAGATCAATAATTGGTGCTTCTTCACAAATACCATTTAACATTGCTTTTTGGTAATGTTTAGCCACTTTAGTACTTTGTGAATTTTCTCTATGACTACCGCTAATAATTGTTATTTTCATAATTATGACTCAATTAATGTTAAGTTAATAAATTTATCACTCTCAATGAGAGTATATTTTTTAAGCATTTTTCTACTAAAAAATCATTTTATTTTATACCATTCCATTGTTATCTTAATCATATATCCATAATTTATTTTTATTATTTAAGTAAAACTATATTAAACAAATAAAAAAACCTGAGCACATCAGCACTCAGGTTTTATACAACGTTTAAACTAATTTTATAAACTTATATTATCTTTATTATTTTCTATTGTTTTAATACTAATGCCTTTTACATTTTCTAAATCATAAATAGTTGTAAACGGCCCGTTTTGTTTTCGGTAATCGATAATAGCCTGCGCCTTTTTTTCACCAATACCTTTTAACTCTGTTGCCAGTGTCACCGCATCTGCGCTATTAACATTAACCTGCCCTGCGCATACCTGCCCTACAAATCCACCGCACAACATCATCACGCTTAAAACAATTACCTTCATCATTTTCATTACGTCATCTCCTTGTTTTTCCATTTTGGATAAGAACGCATACACTAATATGATTAGTGCGTAAAAGGCAACTAAGAAATGTCTGAATTAATACTACGTAACACGTTTAATGGTGTATCAGATTGAGTAATCGGCCGACCAATCACTAAATAATTTGAACCTGCTTGAATAGCTGCAGAAGGTGTCATAATTCGATTTTGATCATCTGCATTACTACCCTTAGGGCGAATACCGGGTGAAACCAGTAAAAAATCTTCTGTCAACTTATCGCGCATATCTGGCGCTTCCTGTGCAGAGCATACCACACCCGCAATGCCTGAAGACTGAGCTAATAGGGCTAACTTAACCGCCTGCTGTTGTGGTGATTGGTTAATACCAATTTCTGTTAAATCTTGCTGTGACATACTGGTTAAAACAGTTACCGCAATAAGGTGAGGTTTATTTTGAAAATTGATAATAGAATTCGCTGCCGCTTCCATCATTTTACGGCCACCGCTGGCATGTACATTTAACATCCACACACCCAAACTAGCCGCCGCTTCACAAGCCTTTGCAACAGTATTGGGTATATCGTGATATTTTAAATCTAAAAACACATCGAAGTCTTTCGCCTGTATTTTTTCGACAAAAGCGGGGCCAAGTAGAGTAAACATTTCCTTACCCACTTTTAAACGGCATTGCTGTGGATCGAGTTGATTGATTAACTCAAAAGCCAAGGCTTCTGTTGGATAGTCTAACGCAACGATGACTTTAGGGTCTGACATGTTTGCCAATATTCCTCAATTTATTATAGGAGCCATACTACTCCAGCTATGGCACGATGGACATAACCACACATGGGTATTGGCAGAGTAGCCGCAATGTTTGCATTGAAATTCGTGTGTTTTTTCCGTCATCGCATTAACCACTGAAGGCAGTAAATTTTCCCGACGGTCAACTTCAGGGCTTTGTAACTGCAGCAAAATATTTAAGGAGCTGAGCGAAGGGTTTTCATGCACTGATTCTGAAAGATATTGTAGCGCATCTTCTTTTCCATAAATTTCTTCAATTAATTGTGCAAGCACAGTGCTTAAATTAATTTCTGCATATTTTTTATCCAGACTTCGCAAAAAACTTAATGCCTTGGGTAAATTTGAAATACGACGATAACATAAAATTAGTTTTTCAACGACTAAGGGCATCAGTAAAATATTCTGTACCTCTACCTGCCGTAAAAATCGAATGGCTTTTTGATAACGTCCACGATTAATTGCAAAATCAGCTAATAACATTGATGCTCGTACACAGTTTTTATCTGTGGTTAAGGCTTGAGTAGCCAAAGCCTCTGCTTCTTTTAAATCATTTTGATTAAGCACTTGTAAGCTTAATTCACAATAATAATGCGCCGTTGTTGATGCTAAATTTAAATCGTTTTTCTTTTGAAAGCGCCTAGCAATATTAATGGCATTTTCCCATTCTTGCTCTTTTTCATAAATACTCATTAAGCAATGCTGAGCTTCAAGAGTAAACTCTTCACTTTGCAATACTTCTATAAATAAAGACTCTGCACGGTCTAACCAACCGGCTTGTAAATAATCTTTGGCGAGCGCAAATAATACACTGCCTTTATATTCAAGCGGTAAAGATGGTCGAGCCAAAAGATTTTGATGTAATTTGATGGCTTTATCAATTTCACCATTACGACGAAATAATGCACCTAATGCTAAACTGGTGTCGATGGTTTCCCAATCAGTTTCGACCAGCTCAATGAAAATATCTAAAGCTTTATCCTGCTCATCATTTAATAAATAGTTTAAACCTTGAAAGTAATCATTAGAAAAACGCAGGCGTTTTTTTTGTCGTTTACAACGACGCCGAGCAAGAATGACACCTGATAAAAAACCTAGAACGGGTAATAGATATATAGCCCATTGAAATAAATTATTTAAGTTTAAATATTCAGTCATTTAGTTATTTATCTGATTTTTTCAAAATTTCAGATAAACCTTTTAATGTTTCTTTTTTATGTTTAAGTTTTAAATATTTTTTCTTTTGATTAATTAACGCCAAAATATTAAATAAATAACCTAGCACAAAACCAATGAGTAATACTGCCAATAAAGCGACCACTATTGGGAGACTAATTTGGAATATGAATAGATCAAGTGAAACTAACTGGGCATTTTTAAATGCAAATCCAGCAATAAGAATGATGAGAGGTATAGATACAAGTAGACTAATAAATCGTATCATTTTTTAAAATGGCTTTGGTTGTAACTATGAGTTTGAAATTAGGGATATTAGCGAAGCTAACTCTCTAATGTATTTTATCACTTAACTGTTTTTAAGGGTTTCGTTAACCCGCTCACGCAGTTCTTTTCCAGGTTTAAAGTGAGGTACATATTTTCCAGGTAAGGCAACCGCATCTCCTGTTTTAGGATTACGCCCTGCTCTTGGGGGTCTGAAGTGCAAACTAAAACTTCCGAAGCCACGAATCTCTATTCGGTCTCCTGTCGCCAGTGATTCTGACATTTGCTCTAACAAACTCTTTACGGCTAACTCAACGTCTTTATAAGCCAGATGATTTTGCTTACGCGCCATCAGCTCAATAAGCTCAGATTTCATCATTGATCTTGTAACGACTTCGCCCGACATTTAGTGTTCCCCGTTTTATACAGTAAGGGGCCATCCGTGGCCCAACTGTAAGTTATAATTAATATCTCGAAAGATTACCTAAAAGTAGCTCCATCCAACTGATTTATCAAGCTTTTTTTTAGATAATTTTCGATTTTAGCTGATATTAACTATTTTTAGCATCCATTTGCTCTTTAAGTAGGTCACCTAAAGTAGTTGAAGTAGGCTCAGAATCAGCAGAGTATTCTTTGATTGCTGCGGCTTCTTCGTCCGCATCCATCGCTTTAATTGATAAAGTGATAGTGCGCGTTTTACGATCAACACCTAAGAACTTCGCTTCAATCTCTTCACCGGCTTTCAGTACAGTGCGAGCATCTTCTACGCGATCACGTGAAAGCTCTGATGCACGTAATGTACCTTCAATGCCTTCGCCTAAATCAACGATAGCCGCTTTCGCATCAACTTCTTTGATTGTGCCCTTAACTAACGCGCCTTTGCTATTTGCAGCAACAAAGTTAGAGAACGGGTCTTGTTCCATTTGCTTAACGCCTAAAGAGATACGCTCGCGCTCTGGGTCGATAGACAATACAACCGCTTCCAGCTCATCGCCTTTCGCATAGTTTTGTACTAAATCTTCGCCAGTAGAATCCCATGAAAGATCAGATAAGTGAATTAGACCATCGATGCCACCGTCAAGACCAACGAAGATACCGAAATCAGTGATTGATTTGATCTTGCCTGAAACCTTGTCACCCTTGTTACGTGTAGCACCAAACTCATCCCAAGGATTAGCAATGCACTGCTTCATGCCTAAAGAAATACGACGACGTTCTTCGTCGATATCTAGGATCATCACTTCACATTCTTCACCTAAAGTCACAACTTTAGCTGGGTTAACGTTCTTGTTAGTCCAATCCATTTCAGATACGTGAACCAAACCTTCAACACCGTCTTCAATCTCAACAAAGCAACCGTAATCTGTAATATTGCTGATCTTGCCTTGTAAGCGTGAACCTTCTGGGTAACGCTTAGCGATAGCTGCCCATGGGTCTTCACCCAGCTGCTTAAGACCAAGCGAAACACGGTTGCGGTCTTTATCAAACTTAAGCACCACAACTTCGATTTCGCTGCCCACTTCAACAACTTCTGAAGGATGCTTAACACGCTTCCACGCCATATCTGTGATGTGTAGTAAACCGTCAATGCCGCCCAAATCAAGGAACGCGCCGTAATCCGTAAGGTTCTTAACGATACCTTTAACAGACTTGCCTTCTTCTAGGCTGCCCAATAACTCTTCACGCTCAGCAGAGTACTCAGACTCAACCACAGCACGACGAGAAACCACTACGTTGTTACGCTTCTGGTCTAACTTGATAACTTTAAATTCTAACTCTTTACCTTCTAAGTAAGAGGTATCGCGCACTGGGCGCACATCGACTAATGAACCCGGTAAGAATGCACGGATATCGCCAAGTTCAACGGTGAAGCCACCTTTAACCTTGCCAGTGATAATACCGGTAATGATTTCTTCTGCATCATGTGCCGCTTCAAGAACAATCCATGCTTTAGCACGTTTCGCTTTGTCCCGAGATAAACGTGTTTCGCCCCAGCCGTCTTCAACCGCTTCAAGGACTACTTCAACTTCGTCGCCGACTTTAACTTCGACTTCGCCGTTGCTTAAAAATTGTGATTCAGGGATAACGCCTTCAGATTTAAGGCCCGCTGCTACGGTAACATAACCGTTTGAGATATCGACGATAGTACCTGTAACGATGGTACCGGTGGTCATTTCGGTTTCTTGTAAGCTCTGTTCAAAGAGTTCTGCAAATGATTCAGACATAATTTTTCCAATATATAACTGTTGGCTGGTGGATTGCGGCCTTATGTTGCGGGCTGCGCAGCGAACAGGGTTAGAGTTAAGTTTCGTTTAATCCTATGCGGGTTTAAACACGTTTTTTGTTGTGCGAATAAATTCACATCTACTGAGCTTTATGCTAAACGTTGCTTCGCTAGCGTTAAAACCATTTGAGTAACCTCATCAATACCCATCTCGGTAGTATCAAGTAGTACAGCATCCTCAGCCGGTTTAAGCGGCGACACAGCGCGATTTGCATCTTGCTCGTCTCGTAACTTTAAGTCGTTTACGAGGGCGGCGATATTAGCACTTATGCCCTTGTCTTTCAACTGCTTAAAGCGCCTTTCGGCGCGTTCTTCGGCAGATGCAGTCATAAAGATTTTAAGCGCCGCAGCGGGGAAGATTGTTGTGCCCATATCGCGACCGTCTGCAACCAACCCAGGGGGTTCTGAAAAGCTACGCTGGCGGGTTAATAGCGCATTTCTCACCTTTGGAATTGCCGCCACTTTGGAGGCACGCATACCAATTTCTTCTTTGCGAATGGCTTCGCTGACGTCTTCGTCTCTAAGTAAAATTTGCAAGCCGATTTCGGTGGGTTTAAAAACCACGGGTAAATTTAACGCAATGTCAGCAATTTTGGTTTCGTTGGCTAAATCAACGTCATCATCTAACGATGCTAACGCGGTCAAACGATAGAGTGAGCCACTGTCGAGAATATGAAAACCCAGTGCAGTTGCTACGTTTTGGGCAATTGTGCCCTTGCCTGCGCCGCTGGGGCCATCGATGGTGATTACTGGAGTAGTACTAGAAGTCATAATTTTCCACTTAATAATTTATTTGGAGAGGTGCTGATGTGAAAAGAAAAAGCATAATCTAATGCAGTGTGCCGCAGGCACACAAAAAATATTTGCGTTTATTTTTCAGGTCGCTAGTAAAAACTATGCACTTTTAGTGCAAGGCTTTAGCTTTGTTTTTTAAAATTACATTTAAAGAGCAAAAAATGTCGTCATCCCCGAATGCTTGTATCGGGAATGACAGAGTTTTTTACCCTGAAACGACTTTAAGTCGTTTTTAAGTCAACCAATGGACTTTCAGTCCATAGGCGTTGAGTCGTGTTCATTTGCGTTTTCTTTTTCTTTAGGTCATTTACGCTAAAACAGAAACCCTAACCCCAGCCCGATTCGCAATCCCAATAAAATCCGGAAACGAGGTCGCCACATTCGCACAATCTTCAATCACAATATCTGACTCGGCCCGTAATGCCGCCATCGTAAATGCCATCGCAATGCGGTGATCATCACGGCTGTGCACTTTGCCACCCTGAATCGAGCCACCATTAATAATCATACCATCCGCTGTCGCTTCGCAATCGACACCGATTGCTAATAAGCCATCAGCCATCACCTGTATCCGGTCAGACTCTTTCACCCGCAACTCTTCCGCACCGGTGATGACTGTTTTACCCTCCGCACAAGCCGCTGCCACAAATAACACGGGGAATTCATCAATCGCTAAAGGCACTAAATTTTCTGGCACATTGATGCCGTTTAACTGAGCGCTGCGCACGCGGATATCCGCCACTGGTTCACCACCTACAATGCGCTCATTGAGCAATTCAATATTTGCACCCATGAGCTTTAAAATATCAATAATGCCGGTGCGGGTGGGATTAACCCCAACGTGCTGCAAGGTAATATCGGCTTTTTCAGCAATGCTCGCCCCCACTAAAAAGAACGCTGCTGATGAAATATCTGCCGGCACATCAATTTCACAAGCCGTTAACCGCCCGCCGCCTTCAATGCACATTTGGCTGCCATTTGTTTCTACCGGATAACCAAAGGCATTCAACATTCTTTCTGTGTGATCGCGGGTAATCGCCGGTTCAGTCACACAGGTTCTACCCTTAGCATACATACCCGCCAGCAGCACACAGCTTTTCACCTGCGCGCTGGCCATTGGCAATTTATAATCGATGCTTTTAATTTTAGAGCCGCCATTAATACGCAACGGGGGCTTGCCACCCTCATTCGTATCGACCTTTGCGCCCATTAGTGCCAATGGATCAGTCACCCGTTTCATCGGGCGTTTTGATAATGAGCGATCTCCACTCAACACCACATCAAACGCCTGCCCTGCCAATAAACCAGACATTAAACGAATAGAGGTGCCGGAGTTACCCAAATCAATATCATCAGCGGGCGGCTTTAAGCCATCTATACCCACGCCGTGAATAGTCACTTCACCATTATCATTCGGCCCCTTAATTTCAACCCCCATTGCACGAAATGCGCGCAGGGTATTTAAGCTGTCTTCGCCTTGTAAAAAGCCAGTTACGTGGGTGGTGCCATCAGCAATTGCGCCAAACATAATTGAGCGATGTGAAATGGATTTATCACCGGGCACACGAAATTCGCCAGTGAGCTGGCCGCTGGGTTTTACGAGGTAATCTATTTGTGACATAAATATTGAGCTTTAAAAAAATGAAAAACGCATTTTACATGAAGTTTAAATCGACGGATACCAGATAAAAATCAACCAAAAAATCGGGGACAAAAAATAGAAGCTGTAGCCAAAATATTTTTTACGAGATCACACTGATGACTGCTTAATAGATTAGTTTATTTTGACACCAACCCCTTTTCCCATTCAACCAACAAACAATTGACTCCACCAGCCTAAATCATAGTATATTCAACCAAATCTATTTTTAAAATATGTAAAGAATCTGTATGTAAAAATTGATACCTAATGTAAATACCATGAACTAAAACTTAATCAATAGTAGGAAACTAAGGGCAAAGGTGATTCTGATTCAGAAATCACAAGCACCTTAAATCTATTTAGTGGGGTATGGCAACCTGACGATATCATTATCCATTTGAAATCGCTGTCCCTCATCCGCCACTTAGCTATCAGGGGCACCACATCAATATCAAAAGGCTGCAATTAATGCAGCCTTTTTGGTAAAAATAATGGACTAAGATTTAATTTATAACTTACCCAAATATTTCTCTATAACTTTAGCCGGCAATGGAATATAGCCATCTTTAATAACTACTTCTTGACCTTGTTGCGAAAGAATCATTTTTAAAAATTCTTTTTGCAATGGTGCTAATTCTTTATTTGGATGCTTATTTACATAAACATAAAGAAAACGTGATAAAGAGTAAGTACCCGCAACCGCATTAGCAGGTGTTGCTTCAATGTAATTACCTGCTGATTTTGTTCTTAATGGCACGGCACGCACACCTGATGTTTTATAACCAATTCCTGAATAACCAATACCATTCACTGAGCTACTTACTGACTGCACAACAGATGCGGAACCGGGCTGCTCGTTTACATTATTTTTGTAGTCACCTTTACATAATGCCTTTTTCTTAAAGTAACCATAAGTACCGGATACTGAATTACGACCGTAAATTTGAATGTTACGATTTTTCCAGTTACCTGTCATGTTCAAGTCTCCCCATTTAGTGATGTTTTCTTCTGCACCACATTTACGGGTTGAAGAAAAAATGGCATCCACATCTGCAATGGTCATGCCTTTAATTGGATTATCTTTATTCACATAAATCGCTAGTGCATCAATCGCAACGGGAATAGCCGTGGGCTTATAACCATAACGATCTTCAAATGCTGCAATTTCTTTTGATTTCATTTTACGACTCATCGGGCCAAAACTTGAAGTCGCTTCTGTTAAGGCCGGTGGTGCAGTTGAAGAACCCGCCGCTTGAATTTGAATATTTACATTTGGGTAAGAGCGTTTAAAAGACTCTGCCCACAATGTCATTAAGTTTGCCAACGTGTCTGATCCAACACTGGATAAGTTACCTGAAATCCCACTCACTGGTTTATATTCTGGTACACCTTTATCAATTGAAACAGCAACTGCCATTCCTGAAGTTAGCAAACCAAAGCTAATAGTTGCTACAGCGAGCAGCGTTGATAATTTATTTTTTTTCATTACGAATAACTCCGAATTAAGTAAGTGTAACTATTTTGTTTGAATAATATGAGTGTAAAATGACGGCTTTGTTACAGTTTAGTGAAATTTTAAAAATTATTGAAAAGGGAAATAGCAACTAAACTGGCTACCCACAACGGGCTGACTTGAAATTTGTAAAACCGCATTGTGACGATCGAGTATTTGTTTGACAATAGCTAGGCCTAAACCGGTGCCACCTTTTTCACGCGAGCGGCCCTCATCAACGCGATAAAAACGTTCAGTTAATCTTGATATATGCTCATACGAAATACCCACACCATTATCATTAACATGAATATAACTGCCGGTATCATCCATAGACGTTGATAATTTAATAATTCCACCTGCAGGTGTATAACGAATTGCATTCGTTAACAAATTAGAAACAGCTGTACGAATTTCTTCATAGCGGCCATTAATTTTCACTGCTTGAATATCTAACTGCAATTTATGTTTATCTTGATCAAGCGCTTTGGCTTCACTGTAAACTTCATCCAATAGTGCATTCATATCAATATTTTCATTCAGTGAAATAGAATGAGATGTTTCCAATTTAGCCAATTCTATTAACTCTTTAATAATGGTTTCCATACGGTTAGTTTGCAGCTGTATTTTATCAACCAGAAAACGATTTATATCATCTATATTATCTTGCAACATTTCAATGTAACCTGACATAACAGTAATAGGTGTACGCAATTCATGTGAAGCATTTGAAATAAAATCTCGACGCATTTCATCTAGCTTAACCCGTTGTGTAATATCTCTAGCAGTCAGCAAATGCTGGCCTGCACCATAACCGGTTATATTTAGTAAAATATTTTTATGACGTAACTCAAACTCAAGTGGCACATTAAAATCCTGCGACCATAAATATTGAATAAACTCTGGCTGACGTATCAGATTATCGATGCGCTGCCCAACATCAAGTCTAGAACGCAAACCAAATAATTTTTTAGAAGCGGGATTAAACCATTCAATTTCATTATTTGAATTCAATACAATAGTTGCATAAGGCAACGCCTTGGTGGATTTCTGAAAACGCTTTAACATTTTCGATAATTTCTTACGGGACTTTTTCTGACGCTTATATTGATTATGTAATTTATAAAAAGCATCATCCCAAATACCTAGCGCTTCGGGTGTGTTTTTTGTCGGCTTACTCAGCCATTGTATTAGTCGATTTAAATTATATAAATGCCAGCCAATATATGCCATTAACGCAGCAAGCAATGCAGGTATTACAATGCCCAGTATTGCACCGAGCGTTAGTACAAATAAAAGCCACACAACTAAAAAAGCAATCTCGCGTCGTAGATTAACTGAAAAATTCACACTTATGCCTGACGCGAAAAACGATAGCCACTGCCATGCACAGTCTGTAACAAAAAGTCCATCTCAAATGGCTTAAGCTGTTTACGCAAGCGTCGAATATGCACATCAACTGTACGCTCCTCAACATACACCTGCTTACCCCAAACCTGATCTAATAACTGAGCACGAGAGAAAACTCGATCTGTATGACCCATAAAATAATGCAACAAACGAAATTCAGTTGGTGATAAATTTAACTTCGAGTCTTTGATTTTTACTCGATGACTTACTGGGTCTAAAAAAAGTTCTCCAATTTTAATGGGCTGTTCATCGGGCATAGAACGACGTAAAATCGCCTGTATTCTAGAGTTTAATTCGCGCACTGAAAAAGGCTTTGTCACATAATCATCAGCGCCAACATCTAACCCCAAAACCCGATTTTCTTCTTCGGCTTTCGCCGTAACCATTATTACCGGTAGCTTCGAATGATATTTACGAATACGATGCAGCAAATCAATGCCACTGCTATCGGGCAACATCCAATCAAGCAAAACCAAATCTATAGCTTTTGATTTGATTAACTCCCAACCTTCTTTTACTGTGTAAGCTGAGGTTATTTCATAACCTTCCTGAGTTAAGGAGTATTCAAGCATTTCCTGTATACCCACATCATCTTCAACAATTAATAACTTTGCATGTTTCATTATGATTTACATCTTATTAAGAAAAAATTAATTTTTCACTAAACATATTAAGAATATATTAAAAATAGACACCATAAGAATGCAACTTAAAATAAATCCTATCGGGCAAAATTTATTTTAAGATAAAATATCCTTTTCAACTTCATCTAAATCAAGGTGACGAATATCTTTTCCTTTAACCAAATAAATAACATATTCACCAATATTTTTTGCATGATCTCCTATACGTTCCAATGCGCGTGCGGCCCAAATCACATCCAGCACTTCAGAAATCCTACGCGGATCTTCCATCATAAATGTGATCAACAAACGTATTAAATTTTGATATTCTTCATCGGCTTTTTCATCATCACGCACCACTTTAACCGCTGCATCAACATCCTGCCTTGCATATGCATCAAGCACATCATGAACCATTTTATGCACATGATCACCAAGATGGCGAATACCCGCATATCGACTATTAAAACCCGCATCATCTTCCACTAAATGTAATGCCATTTTTGCAATTTTTTCTGCTTCATCACCAATACGTTCTAAATCGGTAATGGTTTTAATTACTGCAATAACCATTCTTAAATCGGATGCAGCCGGCTGTCTACGCGCTAAAATTTGAGTGCAATCTTCATCAATCGATACTTCCAGTGCATTGACTTTATGATCACGAATAATAATCGCCTCTGCACCTATCGCATTAACACTTTGCAGTGCATCAATAGCACCGCCAATTTGTTGCTCAACTAGGCCTCCCATTTTTAAAACCTTATTACGAAGATTTTCCATCTCTTGGTTAAATTTATGCGAGATATGTTGACTAGTATTATTTTCCATTTTTCCGCCTCTATAAATATTATCCGCAAATTAACCGTAACGGCCTGTAATGTAATCTTCAGTTTGTTTTTTGGATGGGTTTGTAAAAATTGTATTGGTGTTACCAAACTCAACCATTTCTCCCATGTACATAAATGCTGTTTCATTAGACACCCGTGCCGCCTGTTGCATATTATGGGTAACAATTAAAATTGTATATTTAGATTTTAATTCATAAATTAATTCTTCAATTTTTAAAGTGGAAATCGGGTCTAGTGCAGAAGCCGGCTCATCAAGCAATAATATTTCCGGCTCAATTGCTGTGGCTCGTGCAATAACTAAACGTTGCTGCTGACCACCAGACATTCCTAATGCACTTTCATCTAAACGATCTTTAACTTCATCCCATAACGCTGCGCCTTTCAGTGCCCACTCAACTTTTTCTTCCAGCAAGCGACGTTTTTTTAAACCCTGCAATCGTAATCCATAAGCTACATTTTCAAAAATACTCATTGGAAAAGGATTTGGCTTTTGAAACACCATACCGACTCTTTGTCTTAAAGAGGTCACATCAACATCAGGTGAATAGATATTTTGCTTATCCAGAATAATTTCACCTTCAACCCGCACGCTATCAACCAAATCATTCATGCGATTAAAGCAACGCAACAAAGTGGATTTACCACAGCCGCTTGGGCCAATGAATGCCGTTACTTTATTCTTTTTTAATTTAAAACTAATATCTTTAAGTGCCTGTGATTCACCGTAAAATAAATTTAAATTATTTACGTTCATGCACACTTCTGTTGTATCAGAATTTTCATTCGCTGACATTAGTGATGGATCAATTTTTGTTGCTATTGCTTCGCTCATAATATTTTCAACTTGTACAAGTTTAACTTCTTTAACTCTTTAACTCTTTAACTCTTTAACTCTTTAACTCTTTAACTCTGTCATACCTGCCTTCGCAGGTATGACAGAGGTGTATTTTTATTCTCAAATATTTTCGATAATTTTCAATTCTTATAAATACTTATCAAAATATAAATTTGGTCTAAGTATATAATAATGCTCTTTTACCCATCCAGTGCCCGATACTTCTCACGTAATTTATTACGCAAATTTATCGCTGTTAAATTTAAACCTACGATAACGACGACCAGTAAAAATGAAGTTGCATAAACCAGCGGTCTAGCGGCTTCTACATTCGGACTTTGAAAACCTACATCATAAATATGAAACCCTAAATGCATAAACTTTCGATCGAGATGCAAAAACGGAAAGTTACCATCCAGCGGTAAACTCGGCGCGAGCTTCACAACACCAACCAGCATTAGAGGAGCAACCTCTCCCGCCGCACGTGCAACAGCCAAAATTAAACCCGTCATAATCGCGGGGCTAGCCATCGGTAAAACCACTCGCCAAAGTGTTTCAGCTTTTGTTGCACCTAAACCTAAACTGCCTTCTCGTAAACTTATTGGGATGCGTGACAAGCCCTCCTCTGTTGCAACAATAACCACTGGCAACGTCAGCAATGCCAAAGTCAAAGAAGACCATAATAAACCAGGCGTACCGAAAGTGGGCGAAGGTTGCGACTCTGGAAAAAACAAACTATCAATATTACCACCCAAAAAATAAACAAAGAAACCCAGCCCAAATACACCGTAAACAATGGAGGGAACACCTGCCAAATTATTAACCGCAATACGAATTACACGAATGATAATACCTTGTTTTGCATATTCACGTAAATAAATTGCCGCAATTACACCAAATGGCGTAACCAGTATGGCCATTAATATAACCATTAGTACTGTGCCAAATATTGCAGGAAATATCCCGCCTTCAGTATTCGCTTCACGCGGATCTTCAGTTATAAAAGCCCATAAAGAATGAATATAAAATTTGATTTTTTCGAATATCGTAAACTGATTTGGCTGCCAAGCTTTTACAATTTTTTCTAAAGGAATCGTTACCTGTTTACCATCCATCACCGTTGCACGAATGGAATCTCTATTTAGGTCTTTGTATAAAGCTTGGGTTTGCTCTAATAACACATTGTATTTAACTTTAAGTTGTTGACGTTTTTCATTGATTTTATTGAGTGCTTCGTCTGTTAATTCATTGTCGATTATTAAGCGCTTTTCTCTCAGTCTTAAACGTTCTAATTTATAATTTATAGCACCAATATCGCCTTTTTCAAGATCTAGTATTTTTTCTCGCAGCTCAACGGTTCTTTGCAAACGCTGAGAAAAAACTTGCCATACGTTATCATCATTGGATACCTGTTTTCCATCTTCATGCACTGAATTTAAATAACCGTAAAAGTTACCCCACTCAATTCTCTCTAAAACCATTACAGTCTGTGGTTGACTAATTTCTTTTAAGTCAATGTCATATAACCACCTGAAGTCACTGCCCAGAATATCGCGATTTCCGGTTTTTACTAGATAGCGAGTGACATTACCCTTTTTAATTTCTATATTATGTAACGTTTCAGCCGGAACCGTTTCAGTTTCAATAATTTCAGCTATGATGGTTAAATTATTTTGCGCATTTTGATATTGAAATGCTTGTACATTTGCTGGCCAAAAATGGCTCATACCTCGCACTAAAATTAAAAACAATAATCCAAATACCGCAACCAGTGCAATTGCAACTGCACCTGCGTTTAACCAAATCCACGGGGTACCGCTGTTAAACCAATTTTTCATTATAAGCCACTATACTTCTTGCGCAGACGCTGACGAATCACTTCTGCTAGTGTGTTAAATACAAAGGTAAACATAAATAAAATAAATGCCGCTAAAAATAAAATACGATAATGCGTACTGGCAACTTCAGCTTCCGGCACTTCCACTGCAATATTTGCGGCCAGTGTACGCATGCCCTGAAAAATACTCATATCCATTAATGGTGTGTTACCGGTTGCCATTAATACAATCATAGTTTCACCGACTGCGCGACCAAACCCCATCATGACTGCAGAAAATATGGCGGGACTTGCAGTTGGCATAACCACGCAAAGCATGGTTTGCCAACGACTTGCTCCGAGAGCTAAAGAGCCTCGAATTAAATGTTGTGGCACACTAAAAATAGCATCTTCTGCAATTGAGAATATAGTGGGAATAATTGCAAATCCCATTATTAATCCCACCACCAATGCATTTCGCTGATCGTAGTTTATTCCCCATTCATCTGTCATGTAGGCACGCATATCACCTTTAAATAATAGTGATTCAATGGGTGCACTTAAATTCATCGACAACCACATTAAAAACAATACAACTGGAATTAATAACGCCGCTTCCCAACCTTCGAAAATTTGTTTATTCGGTAATGTCTCCCAAACGAAGGCGCTTAAAATAAAACCAAATGGTAAAATAAGTAATAAGGTAAACACTCCGGCGAGATGGGTTTCTACATAAGGCGCTAACCATAAACCTGCCAGAAACCCTAAAATAACGGTGGGCAATGCTTCCATAATTTCTATTGACGGCTTCACCGTTTGACGCATGCGCGGTGTCATGAATTGTGCGGTATACATAGCACCTAAAATAGCAATAGGTACCGCAAATAACATCGCATAAAAGGCGGCTTTAATTGTGCCAAAAGTTAATGGCATTAAACTGAATTTTGGTTCGAACTCATTGGTTGATGCAGATGACTGCCAAATATAATCTGATTCATCATAACCTTCATACCAAATTTTCCCCCACAACACGTCCCATGAAACTTCTGGGTATTCATTATGCACATCAAACAAATATAAATTATCTTGTGCATCCGCAACGATTAAATTTTGTGCACGTGAAGACCACGCTATTGAGATGATTTTTGTATTCGGCAATTTAATTCGTGCAAGTGTGCGCTTAGAGGTTGAATAATAAAGAGTGATATCTCCGTTTAATCCGCCAACTGCAAAACCTTTACGTTGATGCTCGGTTGAAATTTTAGTAACAGATTGTGTTGAGCCGGTAAAATTACGTATATATGATAACTCTCGGCCATGCGCATTACGCACTGACATCCATTGTTGAACTTCGCCATTTTCCAGACCGACTAAAATAGATGCACCACCCAATAATAATTGCAACTGGGTGATGGGCTGTTTCACTTTGTAATCGTTAAAGTTTCCGTCAAAGCCGTCCTTTTTGAGTGTGTAATCGCGAAGAATGCCACCTTCCATTGCAACATAAACATGGTCTAATGAAGGCGCTAATACAACTGAACTAATTTCCGCTTCAAATAATTGATCAGACCTTGATTCTAATTCTGTGGTTATTTCCTCGGTTATAAATGACTCTTCTTGGAGATAACGTGCAAAGACCAATCGCTTATCTGATGTTTTAGCCAGTAAACCAACACCATTTTCATTTATCTGAAGATTTATGTCGACTAATGCCCTCTCGGACTCGTCCAGCAATAACAAGTCCTTTCCAAGCGGATACTCTAATGATGGAGTTAATGTGCGCACATCATTTGGGTAACTTAAATTAAATACATATTTAACGACTAGTGCATGGCCATTTTCTAACCCCAGAATTACCTGATTTAAGTTATGTGATGCGCTGGTAATTTTGGCTGGTAGAGCAAGATCGATACTTTTTAACACTTTAGCATTTTGGGAATCAAAAAATATAACTTGCCCCGCGTCAGTAAACCTAACCCCCATTGTACCCTGCTCTTCTAAACCTAAAATTAAGGTTTTACCAGTGCCGGTTGCAGCATAGCTTTGACTCTTATTAATTTCAGCCGATTCGAACATCGGAATGACAACCTGTAACAAATAAAAGAAAATTAACAGGATCGCAGCAATCACACTTACTCCGCCGACCGCCACGAAGTAACGAGTCATACGGTCTTTAAAAGCGCGCTGGCTATATTTTTGCTGAAGCATTTTATCTTTCATGCTGCGTAGACTACTCGCTTATTATTACAGGAATGTGACAATATATGACAATTTTATTGTACCCTCCAAAAGCGATACTAACTTGACGTATATAAGGTATGACGCAGACAGAAGATCAAAGCCATATAGCGTTATCGTAGATCCGAATTAATTCACACAACTACCGTTACTGCATGAACCCGTACGAATAAATTCGTACTTACATATAATTTCTAACACTATCTTTTCATATACCTCTATCCATCTGTCGAAAACTCACACACTAATTTCTTAACATCACTGCCACAATCCTTACACCTCCTTGACATATATCCACCATAAACTTTACACACTTATTAAATCTGGAGTATATATAGAATGAAAATCACAACTAAATCAACCGGTATTTTATTAGCCGTCGCCATCATACCAAGTGTTAGTGTAGCGGGAGTTACTTTTAAAGATGGAGATAAATATATTAAACTGGGTGGTCGAATCCAGATGCAATATCACCTATCTGCCCCAGACATAGGCAATAAAACAGACGAATTATTTTTTCGCCGATTACGCCCTTATATTGAAGGTAGTCTGTATAAAAACTGGAAAGGCAAAATCCAATGGGATATGGGTGGTGCAGACGGTAGTAATGAAATATCGGTTAGAGATGCATACATGCAATACAAAACCACTTCAGGTATGAAAGTAATCGTCGGTAATAAAAAGTTTCCATTTTCACGTGAGCAATTAACCTCATCTAAAAAACAACAATTAGTTGAACGCTCTTTTGTTGGTAGCAATAACTACGGTACTCCAGGGCGTAATTTAGGTGTACATTTAACCGGAAAAGCTTCTGAAAAAATGATTAGCTGGGGAGCATCGATCGCACAGGCAAGCATTGATCCCGATGAAAATAAACTTGATTTTGATACACCGGTAAATAAAAACTCTGATTTCAATGAAGGCTTTATTGCTGGTGGACGAGTAGAAATTAATTTCGGAAATAAAGTTAAGTTTAGTCAGGGGGACTTCAGCGGAAAAACCGGTAGCAGTTTTGGTTTAGGGGCGTATAGCTGGAGCAATGATGGTGATAATAATACAGATGCTGGCAAGCCAGATGTTGATTCAGTAACCGGTTTGGAACTTTCTGGTGCATTTCGTGGTAATGGAATTTCAGTCGACGCACAAATAAATAGCTTTGATGCAAAAACAGTTAGCAACTCTTACTCTGGCGGCATTTATAAAAATGGTGCTACAACATTAACTAATGCGGCAGTTAAAACGGGTTATATGATTTCACCTAAAACATTAGAGCTTGTTTTAGGTTACCAAACTCAAGATGCAGATAACTATACTGATGCATGGAACAGAACATCTGTTGGTGCAAACTGGTTTATTGAAAAACATAAAATCAAAGTTCAAATGACGTACCGCGTGGGTGAAAATCTGAAAGGCGTAACGGGTAAAGATGAGAACGAATTTTACATTCAAACCCAATACGTATTTTAATGCTGTGTTAACTTAACCTGCATGTCATAGCAGCGGCCCTGTTCTTTGTTTAGTTTAGTTAATTAAACAAGACAGGGCTTTTTTATTTTCAAAAAATAATCACATACAAAAATCATCACGCGCCTGTTTGGCATCGTTAAAAATTTTAAGCAACTTATCTCCGTCTGATTTTTTAATGGCAGATTTTAATTGATCTAAATCATTTTGGTAGTTTTTCATCATCGCCAAAATCGCATCGGAGTTATGAATACAGATATCACGCCACATTACCGGATCACTAGATGCGACACGGGTAAAATCCCTAAAACCACCGGCGGCATATTTAAAAATTTCATCAACATCATCAACATTATTTAAACAGTCAACCAATGCAAAAGCCAACACATGCGGTAAATGACTGGTACCCGCAAGCACTAAATCATGGTGATGCTCACCCATTTCATCAACGATAGCACCCGATTTTTTCCACATAGTTTTAACTGTGTTTATATCAGCAGTTGAGTTTTCTTCAAGCGGCGTAAGTATTACTCGACGGTTTTGATAAAGCGAATCAAAGGCGGCTTCTGCACCGGATTTTTCTGTGCCGGCTATAGGGTGGCCTGGAATAAATTGGTTTATTTTTGCACCCAATTCCTGTCGCGCAATTTCTATCACTCCGTGTTTTGCGCTTGCGCCATCAGTTATAACTGTGTGGTGTTTCAAGTGCGGCTGTATTTTTTTAAATACTTCAGCCATCGCACCTATTGGCACAGAAATAAATATTACATTCGCTTTTGAAATTGCTTCACTGTATTCGGTTTCGTATTGATCGATAATACCTAACTGCTGAGCCTTTTGTAAATTCTCAATGCTTCGCCCAAGCCCAGTAACCGTTTTTACATAATCTACTTTTTTGAGCGCCATTGATAAGGAACCACCAATCAGCCCAACACCAATAACACAAAGATGATTAATCATAATTCAGCCTTATAAAACTTTTTTTAGCGCGCTAAGCACACGCTCATTTTGTTGTTGATTACCAACCGTTATTCTTAAAAATTCTGGCATATTATAACTAGCAACAGGGCGCACTATTACGCCTTCTTTTAACAAAGCATCGTATACAGGCATTGCATCACGCTTTACATTTACTGCAATAAAATTGGCAATACTCGGAATAAAATTTAAACCTAATTGATTAAACTCATTTGCATATTGTTTCAATCCAAGCGCATTTAGCGATGCACTATTAGCAACATGATCTTGATCATCAATTGCGGCAAGTGCCGCCGCCTGTGCCGGCATATTCGTATTAAAAGGTTGGCGAACGCGATTTAAAATATCTGCAATATCAGGATGAGAAATTGAATAACCAATTCGTAAACCTGCCAGCCCATAAATTTTTGAAAAGGTACGGGTAATCACTAAATTTTTATACTGCTGCAATAATGCTTGAGTATCGGGCTTAAACTCATTTGGCATATATTCAAAATAAGCTTCGTCCAAAACCACAACAACATCATCAGCAACCTGTTTTAAAAAAACATTCAATTCATCTTTTTCAAACCAAGTACCGGTTGGATTATTAGGATTAGCAATAAACACAACGCGCGTCGTGTTGGTAATTTGTTTAACAATGGCATTTAAGTCATGGCCATAAGGCATAGCATCGTGTACGGGTGAAAAGGCTTTTGCCACCCTCGCCTCTGCACCTGCGGCTTGCACAACAAGTGGATAAACTGCAAAAGAATATTCCGAGTATACTGCCGAACTTGCTGTGCTTAAAAATGCGCGCCCAATTAATTCTAAAATATCATTTGAGCCATTACCTAATGTAATACAAGATTGATTCACATTATGTTTTTGTGCGAGCACAGCGCTTAATTTATGACCGGCGCCATCGGGGTAATAATTAACATCACCAATCACTGCCTGTGCAGCCGCTAGCGCTTTTTGACTTGGGCCTAAAGGATTTTCATTGGATGCTAGTTTTATTGCATTGGTAATACCCAGCTCGCGTTCAAGTTCTTCAACTGGCTTGCCCGGCTGATAGGGATTTAGTTTTTGTACGCCGAGTACTGCATGTTTTAAAAAATTATTCATAAATTTATTTTAAATAAATAGGTTTAATTGAAACTTACACATTTCTTCGCGAGCTGCAGCTCGCTTCTACAAGTAATAAATATTTTGTAGAAGTAAGCTTTAGCTCACGATGTAATGCGAAAAAATTACTTAAGCACGGCTTTTGGATAAGAGCCTAAAATTCTAACCATTGCAGATTCATGTTCAATTTCAGATAAAGCTTCGGCAAGTTTTGCATCTTCTTTATGGCCTTCAATATCAATAAAAAATACATATTCCCAAACACCTTTACGAGAAGGTCGAGACTCTATTTTACTCATGCCAATATCACGCTCTGCGAGAGGCTTAAGCAAATGATGCAAGGCACCGGCTTTATTAGTTGCGCTAATTAACAATGAAGTTTTATCGTTGCCACTGGGGGGAACTTCATTTTTTCCGATAACAATAAAGCGCGTAGTATTATTGGGTTCATCTTCAATTTCAGAACACAATATTGGCACTTCATATAATTCTGATGCCATCACCCCCGCAATTGCGGCCGCACCTTTTTCGTTTTTACACATGCGAACCGCTTCTGCATTACTGCGTACCGCATACTGTTCAGCATTGGGTAAATTTGCATCTAACCAGCGCCTGCATTGCGCCAATGATTGTTGATGCGAATACACTTTTGTAATGGCTTTTAAATTTGATTCAGAGCTAATTAAATTATGTTGTATGCGTAAATCCACTTCACCACAAATTTGCAAAGAAGAATTAATTAATAAATCGAGCGTGTGTGAAATAACACCTTCGGTAGAATTTTCAATCGGCGCTACACCAAAGTGCGACACAGATGTTTCGACCGCTCGAAATATTTCTTCAATATTATTAACTGGATATTGATCAATAGATGCACCAAAATGTTTGCTTGATGCGGCATGATTATAGGTTCCCGCTGGCCCTAAAAAGGCAACCTTAATGGGTTTTTCTAACGCCAAACAAGATGACATAATTTCACGAAATAAATGCGCCATTGCATTATCACTCAATGGCCCTTCATTGCGTTTTTTTATTTCGGTTAAAACTTGTGCTTCGCGCTCTGGGCGATAAAAGTGCTCAGTCTCACCCGCTTTAATTTTTATTTCTGCAACTTCTTGCGCGCATACTGCACGCTGATTAATAAGCGTTTGTATTTGCTTATCAATATTATCTATACGATCTCTGATATTTAAAAGTTTATCTTGTTCGTTCATTCATCTATTGCCAGTTTTTTGTTACAGTAGCGCGCCAAATATTTATATTAATCGTACCGATAGCACACCATCTATTGCAGCAATTTTATCCATTGTTGCTGCATTAGGTTTAGTGGCAATATCAATTAAGGTGTATGCCAGCTCATTACGTGATTCATTTGCTAGGCGTAAAATATTTACTCCAGACTCACCCAATTGATGCGAAATTTTTGCCAGCATATCTGGGCTATTAGAATTAGAAATAGCCAATCGATTATCGCCTTCGCGCGCGAGTTTTATACTTGGAAAATTAACCGAGTTTATAATATTTCCATTATTCAAAAAATCCTTTAACTGATCTGCAATCATTACTGCACAGTTATCTTCGGCTTCACCCGTAGAAGCGCCAAGGTGCGGCAATGTAAACACACCTTCATGGCCTTTAACTTCGTTTGATGGAAAGTCATTTACATAAGCATGAATTTTTCCAAATTTTATGGCGGCTAAAACCGCACTGTCATCTACAATGCCTTCGCGTGCAAAGTTAAGAATGACTGAACCATCTTTCATTGTCGCTAAACTTTCTGCATTTAATAAGTTTTTAGTGGCTTCAATTAATGGCACATGAAATGTGACGAAATCTGCTTTTCTAAATAACTCATCTGCACTATCCATTTTTTTAACATTCGATGATAATTGCCATGCTGATTGAACTGTTATTTCAGGATCAAACCCAATTACATTCATGCCTAACATATCCGCGGCATTTGCCACTTGCGCACCAATTGCACCTAAGCCGATAACGCCTAATGTTTTTCCGGGTAATTCAAAGCCCGCAAATTTTTTCTTGCCCGTTTCTACCGCTTTCGTTACTTCTTCATCTGAACCGCTTAATTCAGTGGTGTAATTCCATGCAGGAATTAAATTACGACACGCCATTAACATACCAGCAATAACTAACTCTTTTACCGCATTGGCATTTGCACCGGGCGCATTAAACACCACAATGCCACGCTCTGACATTTTATCAACTGGAATATTATTGACACCGGCACCCGCACGACCAATCGCTTTGACTGAATTTGCAACCGGCACATCATGCATTTTAAAAGAACGTAACATGATGGCATCTGGGTCGGTTAATTCTTCACCAACTTGATAACCTTCGTCGGTAAGTTTGTTTAGCCCTAAAGGTGAAATAGCATTATATGTTTTTATGTTAAACATTTTTTATCCTAAAAAATTATTATATCAATTTTTAAAAAACTCAATTCCTGCCTTCGCAGGAATGACAGCTTAATATTAAAACTTTTATGTTATGCATTATTTTTTTCAAAGTCTTGCATGTAATCAACTAGTGCGTCAACACCCGACTCGGGCATTGAGTTATAAATACTGGCACGCATACCACCCACAGAACGATGCCCTTTTAATGTGGTCAGCCCAACTTTTTCTGCACCTTCTAAAAACGCAGCGTCGAGTGCTGAGTCGCCTAAAATAAAGGGTACATTCATTAATGAACGACAATCAACATCAACCGGGTTAGAGTAAAAGCTAGATTCATCAATCGCAGAATATAATTTACCCGCTTTACGACGATTGGTTTCTTCGAGTGTTTTTAAGCCGCCGTTACGTTTAATTCTATCAAACACTAAACCGGCAATATACCAACTGTAAGTTGCTGGGGTGTTATACATCGAATCATTATCCGCCATGATTTTATAATCTAACATTGCTGGCATCCCATCGATGCACTTACCGATTAAATCATCACGCACAATAACAATGGTTAAACCGGCGCAGCCGATATTTTTTTGTGCACCAGCATAAATAACTCCAAACTTACTTACGTCAATTTTTTTCGACAAAATATTTGATGACATATCTGCTACTAATGGCACATCAGTTTCGGGTAAAAAAGGAAACTCAACACCCACAATCGTTTCATTGGGTGTGTAATGTAAAAAAGCGGCGTCTTTACTTAAGTTCCATTCTGACTGTTTGGGAACTGTTGTGAATTTTGAATCTTCTGATGATGCGGCAACATTAATATCGCCATAACGTTTCGCTTCTGCAATGGCTTTTTTCGACCACTGACCGGTTAAAATATAATCGGCTTTACGCTTACTACCCATTAAGTTAATTGGCACAGCTGCAAATTGTGTGCTCGCGCCACCCTGCATAAATAACACTTTATAATTTTTAGGGATGCTCATAATTTCGCGCAGATCAGCTTCGGCTTTTGCGGCGATAGACATATATGCTTTACCGCGATGCGACATTTCCATTACTGACATGCCGGTGCCCTGCCAATCTAGCATTTCGTTTTGGGCTTGCTTTAAAACGTCTTCGGGGAGACACGCGGGACCTGCACTAAAATTATATACTCGGCTCATTGCCTTTTTCACCTTTAATATTTTTTAATTGATTATTATTAATTACGATGCTTCACGAGCTGAAGCTCGCTCCTACAGTCAGTTTGATTTGTTAGCGTTTAATTTTTTGTAGGAGCAAGCTTTAGCTCACGATGAATTTACTCAGCAGAGTCTTCGCCTTCTTCACTGATAATATCTTCACCGGCAATATTCTCACCAGGCAAAACTTCAATTCTTTCTAGCTCAACTAATTTTTCATTTTCTGATAATCGAATCAAACGCACACCCTGAGTATTTCTACCCATCACGCGCACTTCTTCAACGCTGGTACGAATTAATGTGCCGCCATCGGAGATCATCATAAACTCATCAGTCTCGGATACTTGCACCGCGCCCACAACGGCACCATTACGTTCAGAAGTTTGAATCGAAATAACACCCTGACCACCACGCCCCTTACAGGCATATTCAGTGGTTGCGGTACGTTTGCCGTAACCTAATTCGGTGGCGGTTAAAATAGCGGCTTCTTCATCCACAACAATTAGGCTGATTAAACTTTCGCCTTCTTTCATTTTAATGCCGCGAACACCGGCAGCGGTTCTGCCCATTGCGCGCACATTCGATTCATTAAAGCGAATCGCTTTGCCCGAGCTGGCCATTAACATAATGTCTTTACTGCCATCGGTTAATGCCACATCTACCAGTAAATTATCATCACGTAAATCTAACGCAATAATGCCGCCGGCACGTTGATTAGAAAATGCAGTCAGTGGTGTTTTCTTAACCTTGCCCGAGCTGGTTGCCATAAAGATAAAATGCTCTTCATCGTATTCACGAATCGGCAATACTGCATTTATGCGCTCGCCTTCTTCCAGTGGTAATAAATTTACTAATGGTTTTCCACGTGAACCACGGCTTGCCTGTGGCAGTTGGTAAACTTTTATCCAGTACACTTTTCCGCGACTGGAGAAACATAATAATGTGTCGTGAGTGTTGGCAATAAATAACTTGTCGATGAAATCTTCGGTTTTCATCTTGGTGGCAGACTTGCCTTTGCCGCCACGTTTTTGTGCGCTGTATTCGGAGAGGATTTGTGACTTTGCATAACCTTCATGTGAAAAAGTCACCAGCACATCTTCTTCGGTAATTAAATCTTCTAAACTTAAATCAAGCTGGCTTTCTATTATTTCTGAGCGACGCTCATCACCAAAGTCTTCTTTGATTTGTTGGAGTTCTTCACGGATAACTTCCAGCAAACGATCTGGGCTGGCCAGTATCTCAATCAATGCTTTAATAATATCTAGTATTTCACTGAATTCATTGATTATTTTATCTTGTTCAAGACCGGTTAGGCGATGTAATCTTAATTCAAGAATCGCCTGCGCCTGTGCTTCAGATAAATAGTATTCGCCTTCGCGCATACCATATTCATCTTGTAAAAACTCTGGGCGTGATGCTTCTGCGCCGGAGCGGCTTAACATATCCGATACCATTCCGAGGTTCCAGCCACGCGCAACTAAGCCCGCCTTAGCTTCCGCAGAGTTTTTAGATTTTTTGATTAGCTCTATAACTTCATCAATATTCGCCAATGCAATTGCCAAGCCTTCCAACACATGAGCACGTTCTCGAGCTTTGCGTAATTCGTAAATCGTGCGACGAGTGACCACTTCACGGCGATGACGCACAAAGGCTTCGATAATTTGTTTAAGGTTTAATAATTTTGGTTGGCCATCAACCAACGCCACCATATTGATACCAAACACGGTTTGCATTGACGTTTGTTTATATAAATTATTTAATAAAACTTCAGCCACGTCACCGCGACGTATTTCGATAACGATACGAATAACGGCGGTAGACTCATCGCGAATTTCAGTGATGCCTTCGATTTTTTTATCTTTAACCAGCTCTGCAATGCGTTCAATCAAGCGCGCTTTATTTACCTGATACGGCAACTCGTGCACGATGATGCGTTGCTTACCATTGTCCGCCGTTTCAATTGATGTACGTGAGCGCATAAACATACGGCCACGACCTGTACGATATGCTTCACGAATACCTTTAGTGCCATTGATAAATGCGGCGGTGGGTAAATCTGGCGCGGGGATATAATCCATTAAGCCTTCGATATTAATTTCTGGATTATTAATTAGCGCAATACAGGCATCGATAACTTCGTTTAAATTATGCGGCGGAATGTTAGTTGCCATACCCACGGCGATACCGGCAGAACCGTTAACCAGTAATGCGGGAATGCGGGTGGGCATAACAGTGGGTTCGCTTTCAGAACCGTCGTAGTTGTCTGCAAAATCGACGGTTTCTTTGTCGAGATCGGCAAGGATTTGGTGTGCAATTTTATCCATGCGCACTTCGGTGTAACGCATTGCCGCCGGTGAATCACCGTCAACAGAACCAAAGTTACCCTGCCCATCCACCAGCATGTAACGCATTGAAAACGGCTGCGCCATACGAACAATGGTGTCGTAAACTGCGGTATCACCATGCGGGTGATATTTACCAATTACGTCACCGACTACACGCGCAGATTTTTTATAAGGTTTATTCCAGTCATTTCCCAGCACACTCATGGCGTAAAGCACACGGCGGTGAACCGGTTTGAGACCATCTCGAACATCGGGGAGTGCTCGGCCAACAATTACGCTCATAGCATAATCGAGGTAAGACTGACGCATTTCATCTTCTAAATTAACGGGGACGATTTCTTTGGCAAATTCAGCCATATATTGCTTCTTTTCCGTAGTTTAAGGGCGATTTAAGAACCCCTGTTATATAGCGAAAGACAGGCCGCAAATGACGGCACTATAAAGCCAGAAATTCTACCATAAATCAGTGACTAACGGTAATTTGATGTGGGTGAATTTATACCCTTATAAATCTTTGAAATGGCTGGTTAAATTGTGAGCAAACTAACAAGAAAAAATAAAGAAAAGGACAACGCAAATAGCCGCGAATGAACGCAATTACTTATGATACACGCACCTGTAGTGCTTACACATATTGAAGGTGAGAATTATTTGAGAAGCAAGTAAGTTTTCGATACAGAAATCCGGATATGAGTATTCTAATTTGATTTTGTTGTGTCATTTAAAACACACGACACATTATTCTAGCCATACAATACAGCTTAAATATTTAAAACCAATAAGCACATAATTAAGCTTTTGCTTTTATTTGCGTCTTTTCGCGGTTACTTACGTGCATTTGCGTTGTCTTTTATTTTTTAAATAACAGACACAATCTCAGAACCAATCAAAAAACCATGATTCTGCCGCAAACAATATTTAAGCCATTTACTTAAAAAACGATTCAGCTGCCATTTTTGTTTAAGTGCATCTGCCGGTAAATGATCTAACACCAATCGGCCATGATGTAATTTGCCCGACATCACTTCTGCCAGCCCTGCATCGTGGTAAATACGAATTTTTAAATTTGGCTCCAACCGTGACTCACCGCTTTCAGTAAAGCAATAACTCAGCCTTAAAGTTGTTGTAAATTTACTGCGCTCTAAAATTTTTAAATGTAAATTTAAATGTCCGGCAGAAGTTGAAACGGCTGATTGTTTAATTAGCTGCACATTCGGAATCAGTTTGCGCAATTTAATATAATTATCTTCATACATATCCATCAAACTCACAAAATCGACCGGCACTACATCTTCGCAACCATAAGCGCTGGTTTTTTGTTTGCATTGATTAATGAATTGTTTTTTTATACGTTGTGACATACTTTGAGTTTACATGATATTTTATAATCAGTCATCGCTCACTAAAACAGATTGATCCGGTTTAATGCCTTCGACTTTTAAACGCACCCGCAGTTGCCTAAATTTTTCGGCATTTATATTATCGTTAAATATAATAACCGTTAATTTTTTATTATTTTCAAGTTTGAATTTAAGTGATGCAAAAAATGCGGTAATAACACTTCCTTGTTGAAGCTTGGCTTTTTGTTGAAAACAATTATGTGTAATTAACCAACTTCCATCGGGCTGCCATTGCAAACGTCTATTTATATTATTTTTTAACGATTGAACCATCAAAAAAACTAAACATAATAATAATATGGATTGATACATTAATTGTATATCAAGCATTAAAATAGAAATAAAACTTAATAGCGCACACACAATAATTATACGAAAAAAATTTTGAGAAGGCTTAACTTCAAACAGAAGCTGACTGGCGTATTGTCTGGACAAGATCGGAAACGTGGTTATCGGAAGATTGCATGTGGCCTAAAAACAAATCAAATAAAAGTTGATCGGGATAATCCAATACCTGATTTAAAATTTCTTTTTGCGCAACTGATAAATCTGAATATTGGTTTTCAATAAACCCATTTAATAAAATATCTAGCTCCAACATTCCACGGCGACAGCGCCAACGTAATTTTGAATCCACCTGCTCAGGCATCACTTCAACTGTTTGATTACACTGCATCATTACATTGCTTCTTCACATTGATTTTTTAACCATCATTTTTTTAATATCACCAATGGCTTTAGTTGGGTTTAAACCTTTCGGACAAACCTGCACGCAATTCATAATGGTGTGGCAACGGAATAATTTAAACGGATCATCCAGTGCTTGCAATCTTTCTTCGGTGGCCTGATCTCGTGAATCACCAATAAAACGCGCCGCTTGTAACAATGCTGCGGGGCCTAAAAATTTATCGGGGTTCCACCAAAACGATGGACATGAAGTTGTGCAACAACCACATAATATACATTCGTATAACCCATCTAACTCATCACGTTCTGCGGGGGTTTGTTTTAACTCAACTTCGGGTAATGGATCTTTCACATCTAAAAAGGGTTTAACATCACGATACTGTTTATAAAACTGATCCATGTCTACAATTAAATCACGAATCACCGGCAAACGTGGCATTGGGCGCAATTCAATGGGTTCTTTTAAACTGGTGATTGGGGTTATGCAGGCGAGGCCATTTGTACCATTTATATTCATACCATCAGAACCGCAAACTCCTTCTCGGCATGAGCGACGAAACCCTAGGGTTGGGTCCTGCTCTTTTAATAAAAGCAGTACATCCAACAGCATCATATCCGATGAAACATTATCGAGTTGATAATCTTGCATATAAGGTTTTTTGTCTGTTTCTGGATTGTATCTGTAAATACTAAATCGCATAGGATCCTCTTTAAAATTTTACTTTTAATAGCATCGGAAAATAAAATTAAAATATTATTTAATAAACTCGTGGCTTCGGTGGAAAACTCGCCACCGACATCGGTTTAGTTCTCACCGGTTTGTAATCTAATTTGCGTTCTTCACTAGAATACAAGGTGTGCTTCATCCAACTTTTATCATCACGTTCTGCATAATCAACTCTTGAATGTGCGCCCCGACTTTCGGTGCGGGCTGCTGCGGAATAAACCGTTGCCAGTGCCACATCCATTAAATTTTCTAACTCTAACGCTTCAACCCTAGCGGTATTAAATAATTCTGAATGATCGGTAATGCTGGCATGTTTTAAACGCTCGGCTAATTTTGAAACTTCTTCAACTCCTTTATCTAAAACATCTTGGCTTCTAAATACACCGCAATTATCTTCCATGGCTTTTTGCAAATCTTTGCGAATATCATCTATTGATTCACCACCATGATTTTCATCCCAACGATGCAAACGATTATAAGCCGCTTCAATGGTGCTTTCATCCAACGCTTTATGAAAACGATTTTCTTTTAAATATTCGATAATATGATTCGCCGCCGAACGACCAAACACTAAAATATCCAGCAATGAATTTCCGCCCAAACGATTTGCACCGTGCACCGAAACACAGGCGCATTCACCCGCTGCATATAAACCACTTACCGGTTCTTCGGGCGTATCTTTTACCGGTACAACTACCTGCCCCTGCCGATTGGTTGGAATGCCACCCATGGTGTAATGCGCGGTTGGGTAAACTGGAATCGGCTGGCTTGCGGGATCGATTCCTAAAAAAGTAATGCAAGTTTGACGAATGCCGGGCAACCTTGCCTGCAAAACATCTTCGGGTAAGTGATCGAGTTTTAACATCACATGATCTTTATTCGGGCCACAACCGCGGCCTTCTTTTACTTCGGTAAATATCGAACGACTCACTACATCGCGCGAGGCTAAATCTTTTGCGGTTGGCGCGTAACGCTCCATAAAACGCTCACCTTCTGCATTCACTAAATAGCCACCCTCGCCGCGCGCGCCTTCGGTAATTAACATGCCGCGCCCTGCAATGCCGGTGGGGTGAAACTGAAAAAACTCCATATCTTGTAATGGCACACCGGCGCGCAATGCCATGCCCATGCCATCGCCGGTATTAATTAATGCATTGGTGGTGGTGCGATAGAGTTGTCCTGCTCCGCCGGTTGCGAGCAAGGTTGTTTTAGCTTCAATAATTAATTCTTCGCCGCTGTGAATATCAAACACATACGCGCCGAGCACATTTCCCTGCTCATCTTTTAATAAATCCACTGCAAAATATTCATCAAAAAAATGTGTTTTTGCACGAATGTTTTGCTGATATAAACTGTGCAAAATGGCATGGCCGGTTCGGTCTGCTGCGGCACAAGTTCGCGCTGCCTGCTCGCCACCAAAGTTTTGTGACTGACCACCAAAAGGCCGTTGATAAATTTTGCCATTATCTAAACGTGAAAACGGCACACCGAAATGCTCCATTTCATAAACCGCTTTGGGGGCGGCGCGACACATATATTCAATCGCATCCTGATCGCCCAAATAGTCACTGCCTTTTACCGTATCAAACATGTGCCAATGCCAGTTGTCTGGCAATACATTGGCGAGTGCTGCATTCATGCCACCCTGTGCCGCCACCGTATGTGAGCGCGTGGGAAATACTTTTGAAACTACTGCTACTGACGCATCGGCTTCGGCCAATTGCAATGCGCCGCGTAAACCACCGCCGCCGGCACCAATAATTAATGCATCAAATCGTCGTCTTGGAATGTCTTCAATATTCATTTAATAAACACCATAAATAAGGCTTTAAAGCCCCATAGCCCACTGCCAATTAATATGCTGCCAACCAATGTTAACGCAAACAAACGCGCTACCACATTGGGTACATAATCCAGCACAATATCCCTCACCCCAATCCATGCGTGCCATAAGATCGCAATTAAAAATAAACCTAATAAAATATTATTGTATGGAGTGGCAACCCAACCGGCCCAGTCATTTTCATTTAATGGGTTGTTAAGCATTAAAACCAGAAATAAATAAATAATAAACGCGGCGATAAATACTGCGCTTACGCGTTGGATAATCCACGGGCGTAAACCCTGTAAACCTGGAGAGCTCATAAATATATCTCCATTACTAATAACCCAAGAATAATAGCTTCAATAATAAATACCGCCCAAGCATAGCGAATGGATGCGTTTTTTTCTAAACCAATATCAAAATCAGTGAGTAAAAATCGAATGCCTGCAACTAGATGATGCACAATTGACCAAAGCAATATTAAAGAAAGTAATTGAATAAATGGATGGGTTAAAATATTAACCGCTTGTACAAAGCCCGCATTGCCTTGTAAAGATAAGTCTAATAAATAAACTGAAAATGGAATTGACAAAAATAATAACAAACCACTAATGCGGTGAAAGATGGAAACAAACCCCGTAACGGGCAGGTGTATTTTTACCAAATTAAGGTAAAAAGGTCGGTTATCAGGTACCGCCATTTTTCATTTTCCTTGTTAAAAATTTACAATTAATTTTAATACGCTTGTATTGACACAAATAACAATTATAAATGAATTGTAGTCGAGATTTATAAATTATCCCACACAGGCCTTTAATTTTATAAAAATCACCCACATATATTGTGTGCTGACACTACCGCATAAAATGTTTAATATCTCATTATCATGCGCATTTTATTATTTTAGTTGCATAACCACTGTATAATATTTAATCAACCCACATCAAACAGGATAACTAATGAAACCAGAGTGGAAAGACTTTTTAAAAAAAGCCGGTGCAGAATTTGAAAACAATCAAGTTGTCAGCTTTGGTAATTTACAACGCGAACAACGCATGCTGCACACGGGGTTGGTGTTATGTGATTTAAGCCACCTCGGGCTTATATCAATTGATGGTGAGGATGCGGCTGATTTTTTACAGGGCCAGCTCACTAATGATGTGCGTGATGTGAGTTTGCAACATAGCCAATTAAGCGCATATTGCACCCATAAGGGCAGAATGCTGGCTAATTTTCGATTATTTAAGCGTGCGGATAGCTTCTATTTACGCCTGCCCCAGCCATTATTAGAATCAATATTAAAACGCATCAGCATGTTTATTTTAATGTCAAAAGTTAGCATGAAAGATAGCTCTGATGCATTGGTTAAAATTGGTGTATCCGGCCCTAATGCAAATGAAACACTAGCTGAGCTTATATCAGATATACCCAAAAATGCCGACGATGTAACTCAAGCTAATGGCTACACGGTTATTAAATGCGCCGGTGAATTGCCGCGTTATGAAATATATGGTGAGCTGGAACCCATTAAAAAACTTTGGGGCCAACTCGATGTTAATGCAGCACCCGTTGGCGCGGGCATCTGGGAAACCCTAGATATACTGGCGGGCATCCCCACTATTCAAAGAGAAACCGCCGAAGCCTTTATACCGCAAATGACTAATATGCAGTTTATCAATGGCGTCAACTTTCAAAAAGGTTGTTACACAGGCCAAGAAGTGGTGGCTCGAATGCAATATTTGGGCAAAACAAAACGCCGCATGTTTCGCATTCAAATTGAAACCAATGATGAAGTGACGGCAGGAGACAAGCTGTTTTGCGAAGGCTCAAAATCTGGCCAAGGCACGGGGCAAATTGTAAACGCACAGGCTGACGCAAATGGTGGTTATTGCGCACTGGCCGTTATAGATATTGCTGATGCTGAATCTGGCAAACTGCAACTGTTCGATGAAAATGGCCCATCAATAACGGTGCAAACACTGCCCTATTCTGTTGAGAAATAATTTAGTTTATTACGCCAGAATAGTCAGATGGCTATTCTGGCGTACATCTACCAACCTAACTAAAATTCACACGCTTTTGCTTTGGATTTTTAAACAATCACTAGCTACACTTATAACTAAACATCAGCCACAAAACATTAGTTATATATGAGCGAACAGACACAACAAATTTTACAACAATTATTTAAAGCGGTTGAAACCGATCAAATAAAATTACCTAGCCTGCCAGAAGTGGCGCTAAAAATTCGTCAATCTGTTGATAAAGATAATGTTTCTGCTGTCGATATTGCCAACTTACTGGCACAAGATTCATCTCTCTCTGCGCGTTTATTACAACTTGCCAATAGTCCTTTATATCGAGCCCGATCTGAAATCGATAATTTACAAATGGCGGTTACACGGCTTGGTATTCGCATTGTAAAAGATTTAGTGGTGATGCTGGCAATTAAACAAACCTTTAAAGCTAAAAACAAAACCATTGAAAAACAGTTTAAACAAATTTGGCAAACCAGTGTTGATGTCGCCGCAGTTTGCCGCGTGCTAGCCTGTGATCAAAAACAAATAGATTTGGAACACGCCATGTTGGGTGGGTTAATTCATAATATTGGGGCGCTGCCCATTATTGAACTTGCCAATCGACAACCCGATTTATTTAATAACACATCAATCGACGAAGTCATAAACGATATTCAAGGTGCTGTCGGTGAAAAAATTCTAAGCTTTTGGAATTTCCCCCAGTCACTCATTGATGTTACAGCACACTGGAATAATTTTAATCGCGAATTAAACTCGCCAGCTAATTATGTTGATATTGTTCAAGCTGCCATCTTACACACCCAACATTCACCTGCAAACATTAGCAATGATTGGTCCAATATATCTGCCATTATTAATTTAGGATTAGACCCTAACAGCCAACAGCTAAATGAAAACATGCAACAAAGACTAACTGAAACCCGTGAAAGCTTAATGCAAATATAAATAAGCTGAGTTATAGAAAATGAATTTAATACCAGAAAAAGTGGAAGGTTTATTAGCCGAAGTAAAAGAGGCCGTTGCCACCGAAAAACTATTACTGCCATCTTTACCCGATGTGGCGCTAAAAATAAAAGCCGAATGTGAAAAAGAAAGCTCATCAATAGATAGCATTGCTAATGTGATTAGCCAAGACCCTGCAATGTCGGTCCGTTTATTACAAGTTGCGAATAGTGCTATTTATCGAACCCGCGTAACAACCGACAATCTCCAGATGGCCATTTCAAAACTTGGCCTTAAATTAGTACGAGATTTAATTATTAGCTTATCCATGAAGCAACTCTATCAAGCCGATAGTAATGTAATTGCTGAATGCTTTAAAGAGCTTTGGATTACCAGCACAAAAACCGCCGCACTGGCTCACATCCTCGCCTCAAAACACAAACATCTAGATACTGAAAAAGCCATGCTTGCGGGGCTTGCTCATAACATTGGTGCCTTACCCATTATTTTAATGGCCGAAGATGATGACGATTTATTTGACCAACCCAACGAGCTTTGTAAAATCATTCAAAAAATGCAGGGCGAAGTTGGATCTTTCATTTTTCAAAAATGGCACTTCCCCGACTATATGATTAACGTTGCCAAAGAATGTTATCAATTTAGACGCAATCATCAAGGCCCAGCCGATTATATTGATGTTGTACAAGTCGCCTTAATTCAGGGCAGCATTTATACTGGCTTAGACTGCCCTGAAGATTGGTCAACGGTGAGTGCCTTTGCAAAACTGGAAATTGATACCGACTCACATGTTTTAGACATAGAAGAAAACAAAATAATTTTTGATGAAACCACGACTCTTTTTAAATAGCCTATACTTCTTATAATCTTTAATACGCATTAAATATAATCAGAGACCTTTGCACGATAGAATCACAAGTAAAAATGGCTAAAATTTCACTGCTTTTCGTTAGAAAACTTATCAATATCTAGATATTAACTGCGTTTCCTGCCTCAATCAGTAAAATTTTAGCGCATTTTTCTTTTGCGCCTCTATCGTGCAAAGGTCTCTATCATAATAAATCGGGGAAATTATGTCAGAAAAAGCCGACCAGTTTTATGAGCAATTAAAAACTGCCGTTGAATCAGATCAGTTAATTTTGCCAACCCTTCCGGAAGTGGCGTTAAAAATTCGTGAAGCGGTAGAAAGTGAAAACAGCTCTGCACAGCAAATAGCTGATACCTTAACCCAAGATGCTTCATTATCTGCGCGCTTAATTCAAGTTTCTAATAGCCCACTTTATCGTAGCCGAAACCCAATTGAAGACCTGCAAATGGCGGTAACTCGGTTAGGGATTCGGTTGGTGCGAGATTTGGTTATTAGCCTTGCGATGAAACAAATTTATCAAGCAACATCGGATGTGCTCGATGAGCATTTTCGAAAAAGCTGGAATACGGCGGTTGAAGTGGCCGCAATTTGTCGAATGCTAGCCACCACCGTTCCCGGCATTAACCCAGAGCAAGCACTATTGGCTGGCCTAATACATAACATTGGCTCTTTACCTATTTTAGTAATGGCTGAAGATGATGATGATTTATTTAATGATAGCGAAGCACTGGGTGGCATTATTGAAGAACTCACCTCGCCTGTTGGTATTTTAATTGTGCAAACCTGGAATTTTGGTGATGCAATGATTGATGTTGTTAAGCATGCTCATAATTTTACCTATGACCATGAAGGCGGTGCCGATCTTGTCGACCTTGTACAAATTGCCTTACTACAAGGTGGGCATGAATCACAGGAAATTGACTGGGCAACGGTACCCGCATTTTCAAAATTAGGCATGGATACTGAAGTCAATGTCGTCGAAATTGAAGAAAATCAAGAAATCATTGAAAACACTAAACAATCACTAATGGTGTAAGCCCACCATTTATATTTAAACGAAAAATGCTCACCATGATATAACCAATATTTATATTGAAACAAATAAAGCTCGGTTTAAACTTTCTCACCATAAAGGATATGTCGTTATTGATTTAAATAAACGCACGATGAAAGCCGTACTTTATACACATAAAAGCATTGTTGATATGAGCGATTTTTTACAACAAAACTCACATCAAGCACCCACTAAATATGTAGATACCTATACAAAAACGATGGGACTAGGCCTCGTATATGAAAAAATACGATTCAAAATATAACGCCGGAAATACACCGAATGATGCAAGAACGATTACATCATCGTTAAATGTTTTTTAAACTAATCGTAGCAAGCTAATTACTAACAAAAAATATACGTATCTTGAGTATTCTTTATTTCCGTTTCAGTAATAACTTGCTACGATTAAAATACAAGCAAACTTATTTATTGAGCTATCTCGGTTGAGCGCAACTGCTTCGCCACTTTATCTAAAATACTATTTACAAATGCATGGCTTTTATCTGAGCCAAATAATTTTGCCAGCGTAATGCTTTCACTAATTACTACTTTATAGGGCACATCAATACAGTGTTTTAATTCGTAAATAGATAAGCGTAAAATTGACATCTCAATGGGGTCAAGTTCACCTTCTTTACGATTACTGTATTTTGCAATCAGCTCATCAAGTGCTTCTATTTCTAGCGGAACTTGATGCAGTAATTTGTGAAAATAATCCGTATCAACTTTTTCCATGTTTTGCTCTTGATGAAACTGCACTTCAATTTCTTCAAGTTCATTGCCAGACATATGCCACTGATACAAAGCTTGGGTAGCTTTTTTGCGGGCATTGCTCCGACCTTTTGCGATGGACACAGACATTAAGCAATCTTCTTTAAAAGGTTAACCATTTCCAGCGCACTAATCGCCGCTTCTGCACCTTTGTTACCGGCTTTGGTTCCGGCACGTTCAATCGCCTGCTCAATTGTGTTTGTGGTTAACACACCATTAATTACCGGAATATTATTATCCAGTGCAACATTTGCCATGCCTTTTGATGCTTCACCGGCAACAAAATCAAAGTGTGGAGTTGAGCCGCGAATCACCGCGCCCAAACCAATTATCGCATCGTATTTTCCGCTTTGTGCAAGTTGCTGAATCGCCAATGGCATTTCATAAGCGCCGGGTACTTTTACTATGCTGATATTTGATTCAGCAACGCCGTGACGTTTTAGTGCATCGATTGCACCGCTTTCTAGGCTGTCAACAATAAAGCTATTAAAGCGTGCACTTACAATTACAAAGCTACCTTCTGAATACTGTAACTCGCCTTCAAGTATTTTAATTTCTGACATGGTTTTCTCTTTAATTTTTAGTTTAATATATTTTGTGTTTTGGTTTTGTTTGTTTAAAATTATTTCGGTAAAACCATCGCGAGCTTAAGCCTGCTCCTACAGTATTTTTTTACTCGTCACCGGTGATGTAATCCACCACTTCTAAGCCGAAACCAGCTAAACCGTGAATGCGTTTTGGTGCGGATAATAATCGCATTTTCTGTACATTTAAGTCCATTAAAATTTGCGCGCCAATGCCGTGAGTTCTTAATTCTTCGGGAGAGCCGTTTGCTTCTTTTTGCTCCTCCAATTGATTCACCATCCATTGTACAATTTGGCGTGCCGATTCTGGCTCGCGCAATATAACAATCACACCCGGCTCATCTGCACCGGCAATGGATTTCATTGCATCACGTAATGGCCAACCACATTTTCGGCTAGAGGCTAAAACATCGCACATGGTATTTTCCATGTGTACGCGAACACGCACTGGTTTGTTTGAATCGATATCACCTTTCACTAACGCCAAATGTAAATCGTTGCCAATAGCATCTTGATAAGCATACAAACGAAAATGCCCGAACTCATTGGGGAAATCACTTTCCGCAACCCGCTCAACGGTTTTTTCATTTTGGATACGGTAACGAATTAAATCTTCGATCGTGCCAATTTTTAGTTTGTGTTCTTTGGCAAAGGTTTCTAAATCGGGGCGACGTGCCATGGTGCCATCGTCATTTAAAATTTCAACGATAACCGCTGCCGGTTCAAACCCCGCAAGGCGAGCTAAATCACAACCCGCTTCGGTATGCCCTGCTCGATTTAACACCCCACCCGGTTGTGCCTTTAGTGGAAATACATGGCCCGGCTGCACGATATCATGCGAGCTTGCACCTTGCGCAACTGCGGCTTGCACCGTAATCGCACGATCAGCCGCAGAGATTCCGGTAGTCACGCCTTCCGCCGCTTCAATGCTCACGGTAAAATTAGTGCCGTGCATATCATCGGTGTTATCTACCATTTGTGGTAAACGTAATTGGCGACAACGATCTTCACTTAATGTCAGGCAAATTAGGCCACGGCCGTAACGTGCCATAAAATTAATATCATCGGCAGTACAGGCCGATGCGGCCATCAATAAATCGCCTTCGTTTTCACGATCTTCGTCATCCATAATGACGACCATCTTGCCCTGCTTAATGTCTTCGATGATTTCTTCTATATTATTCAATTGCATAAGTTACTTTCTTAATGTAGTTTTACTTTAAAAAACCATTCTCTGCGAGAAGGTTTTTACTGATATTTGATTGCCCAGTTGCACTGGGTTGCGCCGCTTCGTCGCCTAGCATCAAACGCTCTAAATAGCGCGCCACTAAATCGACTTCCAAATTCACTTGCGAACCTGGCTGGTAGCTGCCCATAATAGTTTCCTGAATAGTGTGCGGCACAATATTTAATTCAAACTGACAGCCATCGAGTTTGTTCACGGTTAAGCTCACGCCGTCAATTGTAATTGAGCCTTTCACTGAAATATACTTTGCCAGTGTTTTAGGTGATTCAATAATAAAACGCACCGAGCGTCCATCATCGTAACGATCAATCACTTTGCCCAGCCCATCCACATGCCCGCTAACCATGTGGCCACCCAAACGGGTTTGCAATGTTAGCGCTTTTTCAAGATTAACCGTGCTGCCGGCTTTTAATTGTTTGAGTGACGTTAACGATAAAGTTTCACCCGACACATCTGCACAATACGCATTATCGCGCAATTCAATTGCAGTTAAACACACACCATTCATGGCGATGCTATCGCCGAGCTGCACATCTGCCATATTCATTTTGCCGGTTTGAATCCAAAAGCGCGCATCGCCGCCTTTGTCTTCTATCGATTCAATTTTACCCAGCGACTCTATAATGCCGGTAAACATTATTCGTCTAATTCCATAACTTGATAACTAATCGGTAAGCCCGATGCGGTGTTAAATTCACAACCGGCTTTAACTGCTGCTTCTGCAATGTCCTGTGCCGAATCTAAACGATCATAAAGTACATGCATTGCACCCAATGCAAATTCAGAGCCCGAACCAATTGCCCAAAATTTATGATATTCGCTAACTTCGCGTAAAGAATAAACACCGAAGATACCTTTAGCATTACATATTAATGCATCAATATGTGTTGCCTCATACGGGTCATCTTCTTCATCTTTTGCATTTAAAAAATAGTTTTCTTTTAGTATTGGATGCAAGCTGCGAAAAGTTTCGAAGATACCTAAACGTGAACTGAAATCAATTTCGATTTTTTCATCAGCTAATATAGATTCCATTACCAATGCGTGTGCTGCACTGCCAACAATGCCAAAGAAACCCTCTTTATAAGATTGGATTTTATTATAATCACGATCGTAAGCTGCGCCCATGCGCAGGTCACCGAAGGTGGTTAAGCTATCTGCGGCAATGCACACTTGATTATTTTTTCTGACCACTACAATTGTGGACATAGTTATTCTCTCTTTAAAAATTGTAACTGTGATTAATTAATAATTTTTTCTATCATTTCCGAATGACGGCCAAAGAAAAAGACAACGCAAATGAACGCTAATAATCGCGAATACACGCAAAAAAACAAAACCTTATTATAAAATAAATACATAATTAACAAAAAAACTATTCGCGTTTATTTGCGAAATTTTGCGTTTGTTTGTGTTGTCTTTTTCTTTTGATTTTTATCTTTAAAAATCATTCCGTATATCGAGGCACCGCCGTCAATCGCCAATCTTTACCTATCGCACGAATATCTTTAATTTCAAGATCAACTCGCTGCTGCATCGTTTGTAACTCGGGAAAATGAAATAAACCTTTCGCCGAATCACCCATAATATGTGGCGCAATATACACCACCATTTCATCCACTAACTGTTGCGCCAACAAGGCACCACATAATTCACTGCCCGCTTCCACATGCACTTCATTTGCTTGGTGTTCATCGGCTAAATATTTCAGTACGGCGCTTAAATCAACTTTGTTATTTTTTTCTGCGACTGTAATTACATGTTGAGCCTGCTGCGTACTAAACACTACAGTTTCACCGCTTTGTTTAAAAATTTTACTCTTTAGCGAAACCTGCAACTGGCTATCAATAATCGCGCGTAATGGCTGGTGTACATTTACTGCTACACCTAATTCATTTGCGCTAACTCGCACATTCATCGACGGATCATCCATCAGCACGGTGCCACTGCCGGTTAACACCACCGAACTTCTAGCGCGTAACTTTTGCACATCGGCACGGGCAGGTTCGCCGGTAATCCATTTGCTTTCGCCACTGGCCATTGCGGTTCTGCCATCCACACTCATCGCGAGCTTCACTCGCACAAACGGCAACCCCGTTTGCATGCGTTTTATAAAGCCCGGATTTAATTTTTCTGCTTCGCCTTGCATTACACCACTCAGTGTTTCAATGCCAGCCTGCTGTAATTTTTTTAACCCTTTTCCTGCAACTAAAGGATTCGGATCCTGCATTGCACAAACTACTCTTACGATGCCCGCATTAATTAAAGCATCGGCACAGGGTGGTGTTTTTCCCTGATGGCTGCACGGCTCTAAACTTACATAAGCGGTTGCACCTTTGGCTTTTTTACCCGCTTGTTTTAGCGCGTATATTTCTGCATGAGGCTCACCCGCTTGTTGGTGATAACCTTCGCCGACAATTTCATTATTTAAAACAATTACGCAACCGACTCTTGGGTTTGGTTGGGTGGTGTATAAACCTTTTTCTGCCAATTGAATGACTTTTGAAATATAGAAATTATCGGATGTGGTTGCCTGCATAATTTATTTTGTTTTTGCTTTCGTTTTAAAACATCGGCAGCTTAAGCTAGCGCCTACCGATTTTAATTATTATTGTTGCTCTAGTTTTTCAATGGTTTTTCTAAACGCATCTACATCTTCGAAACTTAAATAAACCGATGCAAAACGAATATAGGCAACGTGATCTAAACTTTGCAACTCTTCCATCACCCAATCACCAATGGTGCGCGCATTCACTTCGCGCTCACCCTGCGACAATAATTTATGTTTAATGTGACTAATACTTTCTTCGATTTTTTCCACACTCACCGGACGTTTTTCTAAGGCTTTGGTAAAACCCGAACGTAATTTAGCTTCATCATAAGTTTGGCGCGAGCCATCTTGTTTAACGATGCGCGGTAAACTTAATTCGGCAGTTTCATAAGTAGTAAAACGCTCAGAACATTCCACACATTCACGGCGACGGCGAACTTGATCACCATCACCGCCGAGGCGTGAATCAACTACTCTTGTATCTGGCGCTTTACAAAATGGACAATGCATATAGAGAAAATCTTAAGTCGTTAATCAATTATTTTTCCGAAAGGCTTAAGCCTTCTTGTATACGGGTAGTTTGGCACAAATATCCGAAACTTTATCCCGCACGCCCTGTATCAATCCGGCATCATCCATATTATCAATAATGTCGCACATCCAACCGGCTAAATCGGTTGACTGTTGTTCGTTAAAACCACGGGTGGTTAATGCAGGTGTGCCCACACGAATACCCGAGGTGACAAATGGGGATTGCGGATCATTCGGCACAGAGTTTTTGTTTACCGTAATATGCGCTTGGCCTAACGCATTTTCCACATCTTTACCGGTTAAACCGGCTTTAATGAAGCTCACTAAAAACAAGTGATTTTCAGTACCGTTAGAGACCACATCGTAACCGCGCTGCATGAATACCGCCGCCATGGCTTGGGCATTTTTCACCACTTGTTTTTGATAGTCGACGTACTCCGGCTCCATAGCTTCTTTAAATGCCACAGCTTTGGCCGCAATTACATGCATTAATGGGCCGCCCTGAATACCGGGGAAAATTGCTGAATTAAATTTCTTTTCGATCTCGGCATTTTCTTTACAAAGAATAATGCCACCGCGTGGGCCGCGTAAGGTTTTATGGGTGGTTGATGTCACTACATCCGCAATCGGCACTGGGTTGGGATAAATACCCGCTGCCACTAAACCTGCAACGTGCGCCATATCAACAAATAAATATGCCCCCACTTCATCAGCAATATCGCGAAATTTCTGCCAGTCCATAATTTTTGAATAAGCAGAGAATCCCGCCACAATCATTTTAGGCTTATGCTCGCGCGCTAATTTTGCTACCTGCTCATAATCCACTTCGCCGGTTTCTTCTTTTAATCCGTACTGAACCGCATTGTACATTTTGCCCGAAAAGCTTACTTTTGAGCCGTGGGTTAAATGCCCACCGTGCGCCAAACTCATACCTAAAATGGTATCGCCGGGAGCACACAATGCCATATAAACTGCTGCATTAGCCTGTGAACCAGAGTGTGGCTGTACATTGGCGTAATCTGCACCAAACAATTGCTTGGCACGATCGATGGCTAATTGCTCAGTTTTATCAACAAATTCACATCCACCATAATAGCGTTTTGCTGGGTAGCCTTCCGCATATTTATTAGTGAGCGCCGAACCCTGCGCTTGCATTACACGGGGGCTAGTATAATTTTCAGAGGCAATTAACTCTATGTGATCTTCCTGACGCTGGGTTTCTTCATTGATAGATTCCATCAATTCATCGTCATAGCCCTGAATAGTCATATCTGCTGAAAACATGCTGTAAAATCTCCGTTGGTGGCAATATTGGCCGAAGTAGGTAAAAGCCGCATAGCATAGCTTATATGGGGATTGGAGACTAGTGCAGTAACTAGATATAGCGCATAAGGACGTGTATTTTTATTGAGATATAAGCAAAAAAAATGCCATAGCGAATTAACTGAGGCGTTTTAAGTTATAAAGCGGGTGCGAATATGAGCTATTGAGTTGTTTCGGTGGCCGGCATAGAAATAACATTATGATCTGGCATAAATTTCATGCCCTGACGATTTTTAGCTTTTTGCGATTTTTGAACACCTTTAGCATACACATTAACCGGTATTTCAAACGACCTCGACTGGCTGCCACCCGAGGCTTCAAGGGTAGCTGAAACAACCAATACATGCTCACCAAATTGGGTTGGCATAATACTTAGCTGCAAAGTTTGATGGCTCGATTTTGACACCTTATTAAATAAAAATTCTGTTTGTGTATTTATTACCGATAAACCGGTGCTGGGATAAAGTTTCACGCGCAACGACTCTACGTCATACCCCACATTAAAATTCAATTTCAGATCAAGCGCTTCATTCAGTTTTACTAAATTTAAAAACTCATATTGCATTAATATAGCGGCATGAGGTTTTACGGTTTGAAATTTAACCGCTGTTTTTTTTATTGATGCCTTCTCATCTGCCGGTGAAACATCGGCAACAAACTGCTTATCAGATTGCGCTTGCTGATTACAAGCCGCGACAAACATCAGCAACATAAATAAAATGATTAACTTAAATTTATTTTTCATTTTAATAAGCTTCATATATCGGTAGTTGATTAGTTTGGCCCGGATTAGATGTTATTTGCGAGCTACCGTAAACATCACTAACCGAATCAATATTTTGCGCACCTAGTAGAGCATCAATTGCATTTGCATTCGCCACGTTTTGATCTTTTAAGGATTTAATAAAACTAAAAATACTGGTTAATGCCTGAGTGTTTTTCTGCTCACCAATTAACACATTATAAATAAATGAAAAATTCATATTAAGGGTATCTCCCCCCTCATTAGTTGCATCATAAATATCATACAAAATAGATTGTACAGAGCACTCACTGTGCCAGCCCGCATTAATGCAATTATTATTATCCATATTTATAGAGAAAGCCTGCGACTGTTGTAAACCCGAGGTATCAACATAATATGGATCATCCAATACCATCGCCGAAAAGGCATTACCAAAACCTTCGCCAAATGCAACGCGAATATCAAGTATATCAGCCAAGCCATGTATACCCCCGATTGAATCTGAACGGGAAAATTTATCTTCAAAATAATGCGCCCATTCATGGATAATAACGTGTTCGTCATATTCATCCGTATCGACATTTTCTCGGCCCGATAAAAATATTTCAGAACCATTATAAAATGTACCGGTATTATTTGCTGCTGAATTATCAGGACTCCAATTTATTTTTAGTGCCGGAAAACTCACACTTGCAACACTTAAGATTTTTTCTTTGGCTTTTCTCACGCTATCTAATATTGCAAATGGTGCCGCTACTCTTGTCTCAGTGTAATTAAAATTATCCCACCCACCTACACCTGCCCTTAAATTACGTATTATATTTCTATTGTCATTAAATACGCTTCCATCCATTACATAAACCGGCTGACCACTGGTGGCATTATCAACCACACTAAAATCCCAATTACCTGCATTTAACATTTGCGCTTTAACGCGCACAAAAGCATTTTCATTATTGGGAAAATTTAACAGATAGTCGCCATTACTATTTGTGGTTGATGAGCTGTACACACCATTATTACATAACACTTCAACCACTGCCTGTTGAACAGGTGGGTAGGTTATATTGTTATAATTAAGTGCGCTTCCAGAATTATTCACTCGAGAAAAGGTTACATTTCCGCTGACATTACTGTCATTTCCCGTTGCGCAATTTGACGGTGGTGATGTGGATTGCGATACATTATTAATTTGAGATTTTTGCTGAACCTGAAAATTTAAACTCGACTTTTCATCATTTTCTAAATAACTATATTCATTGACTTCAGCCACATAATTACCGGCACTCAAATTAATCGTTAATATTTCTGAATTAAAATTAAACGTATTAGCCCGACGCATGACCACACCGTTTCTATACAAAATAATATCGGGGTCTGCTGGGTTAAGCCCACTCACGCGAGTAGCGCGAATGGAAACAGTGGCAGGTGAATTAACCGTAAAACGCATAAAACGCGCTGCACCTAAACCGTTATAGCCACTATTTTCAAGCGTTGTACAAATGATTTTATTATTAACATTACTAGCATTGGTTATCTGAACATCATAACAAGTTTCAATAGCCGATGAATTGGGCTCACCCTCAAAGGCATTAATAGTAGAGTCGGGGTTAGAGCCGCCGGAACAACCTATAAGTAGCAGAACACTGCAAAATAAAAAATACGGATATAAATACTTCATAATAAAAAGGGAATTAAATGAACAGCAGCCTTAAAATAAGTTATGTTGATTTTTTAAATTTAATTATTTTCAATCTCTAGTATAATCTACATGCACAAAACATCCGTCTTTTACTTCAAAAAAAATGTAAATAAATTATGGCACAGTATATTTATACGATGAATGGCGTGGGCAAAATTGTTCCACCCAAAAAAGAATTACTTAAAAACATCAATTTAAATTTTTTCCCCGGCGCTAAAATTGGCGTGCTTGGCTATAATGGTGCGGGTAAATCTACTCTGCTCAGAATTATGGCGGGCATTGATACCGATATCATCGGCGAAGCCCGCCCACAACCTGGCATCAATATTGGTTTTTTACAGCAGGAGCCTGAGCTGGATGAAACCAAAGATGTGCGTGGCAATGTTGAAGAAGGCCTGAAAGTTGTTAAAGAAGCACAGACTAAATTAGATGCGGTATATGCCGCTTATGCCGAGCCAGATGCAGATTTTGACGCGCTGGCTGCCGAGCAGGCTCAGCTGGAAAACATTATTCAGGCAGCCGATGCACACAATCTCGATCATACTCTCGAAGTCGCCGCCGATGCGCTACGCCTGCCCCCGTGGGATGCAGATGTCAGCAAACTCTCCGGCGGTGAGCGCCGCCGCGTTGCACTTTGCCGCTTATTATTATCTGCACCCGACATGCTAATTCTCGACGAACCCACCAACCACCTCGATGCGGAATCTGTGGCTTGGTTGGAACGCTTTCTTGCGGAATTTACTGGCACGGTGGTTGCGGTAACCCACGATCGCTATTTTCTCGATAATGTTGCAGGCTGGATACTCGAACTGGATCGCGGTCAAGGCATCCCCTGGGAAGGCAACTATTCTTCATGGCTAGAGCAAAAAGATGCCCGTTTGGAAATGGAAGATAAGAAAGAGGCTGGCCGTCAAAAAGCCATTAAAGCCGAGCTGGAATGGGTGCGCTCCAACGCCAAAGGCCGTCACGCCAAAAGCAAGTCTCGCCTGTCACGCTTTGAAGAATTACAATCGGACGACTACCAAAAACGTAGCGAAACCAAATCTCTGTATATTCCCCCTGGCCCCAGATTGGGGGATTTAGTGGTGGAAGCAGTGAATATTAGCAAGAGCTTTGGGGATCGATTGCTCTATGAAAATGTAAATTTTAATCTGCCTAAGGGCGGCATCATCGGCATTATCGGCCCCAATGGTGCGGGTAAATCCACCTTATTTAATATGATTGCAGGCTCTGAAAAACCGGATACTGGCGAGTTTCGCATTGGTGACTCTGTTGAAATTGCTTATGTTGACCAAAGCCGCGACTCATTAAACGGTGATAATTCAGTATGGCAGGAAATCTCTGATGGCCTCGATAATATTGAAGTTGGAAACTACATCACCTCCTCCCGCGCCTATGTTAGTCACTTCAACTTTAAGGGTGACTCGCAACAAAAAAATATCAAAAATTTATCCGGCGGTGAACGCAATCGAGTACACCTTGCCAAGCTAATGAAAAAAGGCGGCAACCTGCTATTGCTCGATGAACCCACCAATGATTTAGATGTAGAAACCCTACGTGCACTGGAAGAAGCCATTCTTGACTTTCCCGGTTGTGCGGTGGTTATCTCTCACGATCGCTGGTTTTTAGATCGCATTGCCACTCACATTTTGGCATTTGAAGGTGACTCACAGGTAACATGGTTTGAAGGTAATTATTCAGATTATGAAGAAGATCGTAAACGTCGATTAGGTGATGATGCGAATAACCCACATCGAATTAAATATAAACCGTTGAAGTAACCGTAAAATCTATCGTCCCCGACTATTTGTGTCGGGGATGCACTATCTATTCTTCTGCAATTTAATTTTTAAATCAGCAACTATTTTTTTTCAAATGCCATTAAAAAATAAAATATTTAGCCAAGCCCGTATATTGTGTTTATTTCCATAGATCTTTAAAAAACAAGTAAATTAGTTATCTCTTATTTATTGGAATAATTCACCTATTCGAAGTATTTAATAAACCACTCAAAAAGCTTATACTCAAGATATAAATAATATTTAGATGAGGATAAATTACACATGTTTTTTAATTTAAAATGTTGTGTGTAGTTATCTCAATTTTATGTTTTAATAGAATCAAAATATAGTAAAGGATAATACTTATATTGTCTTAAATCAGACAATTTATATTACCTATAAAATGATTGTAAACTAAATTTAAGCAAGAGGCTTGGCATGAATGATTCAGTCGATGTGCAACCAGAAACAGACCGTCGTGCGCGAACGCGTAGAGAAATAAAACAACTTATAACAGAGCGCAATGAAGTGCTTGCTCTTTATTGTAGCCTAGCCGGTTGCGATGGCAGCAAAATCACCACTGCCGAAAATATAGATAACGAATCCCTACAAGAGTTTTGCCAACTATTAATAGATTATATTGCGACTGGACATTTTGAGCTTTATAGCCGCATTTCAGAAGGCAAAGAGCGGCGCAATGAAATTATTAAATTGGCAAACGCAATTTACCCTAGAATTGAAAAAACCACCTCCCTCGCTGTCGAGTTTAATGATGCTTATGACAGTGGCAAACAATTCACAACCGAGCTTAAAAGCAAACTGCCTGAACGTCTTTCTATACTGGGTGAAGAGCTCGCAACCCGCATTGAACTTGAAGATCAATTAATCAATACACTGCTAACACCGACTAACGAGAACGAAGCCGTACTTCAATAACTATCTGCATTATTAGTTTCGGGGTATTTACCCCGAAACTTTTTTAGTATTACTTAGGTGTTATAATAAAACAGTGATGTATTTTAGGGCTACGCTTAAAATCTTCCGGTATCGTCGAAGCACTAATATTTTCAACTTTATACTTCTCTGCTAATAACTTATCCAGCTTAAATTTTTTGAAATTATTCGAAAAAATAATCTCGCCATTATTATCTAAAATTTTCATTGCCGACTCAATCAAATTTACATGATCTTTTTGCACATCGAATAAATCTTCCATTGATTTAGAATTAGAAAAAGTTGGCGGATCAATAAATATCCATTTATAACGCTTGCTTTCACTAGCCGCTTTTTCTAACCATTTCAAACAATCTGCTTTTTCAAACAGATGTTTATCGGTTAACAAGTCATTTAATTCAAAGTTACGCTTCGACCAGTTAATATAGGTATTAGACATATCCACACTGGTGGTATTCGCGCCAGCTTTGGCAGCATAAACAGATACTGTCGAAGTATAAGAAAATAAATTTAGAAATTCTGAACCTGCTGGCTGCGTTTTAATTTTATCAAATAGATATTGGCGGGTTAAGCGATGATCTAAAAACAAGCCCGTATCAAGATAATCTTTTAGATTAATATAAAATAGACAGCCACCCTCCTCAACCGTAAATTCCCAACGCAAACTGCTATTTTTTTCGTATTGCGACAAGCCTTTTTGTTGGCGACGAGTTTTAACAATAATATTATTTTTATCCATTTGTAAAACATCGGGCAGCACATCAACCAATAAATCAAAGCGCTGTTTGGCTTTATTAATTTCTATTGTTGATGGCGCCTGATATTCCTGCACATGCACCCAATCACCATAAACATCAATTGCTGCTGCGTATTCAGGAATATCTGCAGAATAAACACGATAGGCCTGCACATTATTTTTTCTCGCCCAACGTTTAATATGCTTTACATTTTTTTTCAGGCGGTTAGCAATTGCTGCACGTTGTTCTATATATTTTTCATCTCGCGCCTGTTTTTTCTCTGTAGATAATGCCGGACGAATTTGATACTGCAGCAACTTACATTTAATTGCACCATTAAAAAAACTATTTGTGCGATGTGCGCGCAAACCAATGTGTTTAATTAATTCATCGTTCGCGGTAAACAAGCAAATTTTCCAATTAGGAAAAGACTCTCTCCAGCAATCTCCCATTTCAGAATATAAATGTGCAAGCTCCTGTTTTTCTCCTAAGCGTTCACCATAGGGTGGATTAACAACAACCATACCGGCATTTACATTATCAATGTTTTCATGGATTAATGCACAGCTTTCAGAGAAATCTTTGTGCTCTAGTGAAATAAGATCTTGCAAGCCAGCCGAATGAATATTTTGCCTTGCGGTTGCGACACTAAACTTATCTGCATCATAACCTGTAAAAGTATTTTTTATATTTTCAAAAGGCTTAATCGCTTTCTTCGCATCACTAAGCAACTGTTTCCAAATTTTTTCATCATGGCCTTTCCAATTTAAAAAACCATAAAACTTACGTTTTAAACCGGGTGCGATATTTAAACTCATCATGGCAGCTTCAATTAAAAATGTCGCCGAACCACACATCGGGTCAAGTAAATCGGTTGGTTGATCTGGTTTATCAGAATGCCAACCCGATCGAATTAAAATTGCAGCGGCTAAGTTTTCTTTAAGGGGTGCTTGCACACTTGAAATACGATAGCCACGTTTATGCAAAGGCTCACCAGACAAGTCGATACTAATATCCGCTACATCATGGTCAATATGAACATTAATGCGAATATCGGGCTGCTCTCTGTCAACTGACGGACGAGTTTCATACAGCTCATTAAACTGATCGACAATGGCATCTTTTGTTTTTAAAGATGCATAATGAGAATTATTTATTTCAGAACGATTAAGCGTACAGTTAACCGCAAGTGTGCCTTCCATTCCAACATGCTGCGGCCAGTTTATGGTTTGCACACCATCATATAATTCATCTTCTGTTGCCGCATCGAATGATTTTAATTTTAATAATACACGACTCGCTAAACGCGACCACAAACAAACTTGATAAGCTTGCTCTAGTGTTCCGCTAAAACTAACACCCGAATATTCTTGTTGTGCTGTTGAAATATCTAAGCTAGCAATTTCATTAAATAATAAATCTTCAATACCCTTAGAACAGGTAGCAAAAAATATATGATTATCACTCATCAGTTTAACCCGCCAGCAGAGAATAAATTTTATTTAAATCTTCTGGCGTATCGATGCCAGGGCCAGGTAATGATAAAGCGGTTTCAATATGAATTTTGTGCCCATGATACATTGCACGTAGCTGCTCTAACTTTTCAAACATTTCTATCTCGCACGGTGACAATTGATTATATTCATTTAAAAAACCTACGCGATAAGCGTAAATACCTAAATGCCGTTGGTATAAATTATTCAAGCTTAATGCCGTTGCATCACGATCAAATGGAATAGGTGCTCGGCTAAAATACAAAGCATAGCCATTAATATCACTAACAACTTTTACAATGTTAGAATCGTTTATTTCTACAATATCCGTTAAAGGCGTGCTGAGTGTTGCGATAGATGCGGCAGTATTTTGGTGCAAATTATTCGCCACTTGATGCAACAATTCTGGCGGCGTTAACGGCTCATCACCTTGCAAGTTAACCACAATTTCATCCGTAGCCCATTGCTTAATTTGGCAAACTTCTGCTAGCCTATCTGTACCTGATTGATGTTGATCTGATGTCATTAACACCTCATCACAAAACTTTTCAGCCACATCTGCAATGCGCTTATCATCGGTCGCAATAACAATACTTTTTGCCGATGATTTTTTAGCCACCTGATAAACATGCTCCAGCATAGTTTTATCATTAATCATTTGTAACGGCTTTCCAGGAAAACGACTTGACGCAAATCTGGCTGGAATAACAATATGATAAGCAGTCATCACTTTATGAATCACTTTCTAGTTTACGTGCTTCTTCAATTAACATTACCGGTATGCCATCTTTTATTAAATAGGCAAGCTTACAATTATCGCAAACTAATTCTTTATTAGACTTATCATAATGCAAACTTCCCTGACATTCAGGGCAAGCAATTAATTCAACTTGTTTTTTATTCATTACTTTTCTCTTTATACATTAAATAACTGAATTGAATATTTCATTCAGTTTTTTTTGTGTTGATTGAGCAAATACAATTTCCACTGGCACAGACCAGTGATTTTTCAAATTCAAATCTAAACACTTAATCGCATCTTTTTCTGTCATCAATACATCTAAATCATCATCAAAAACTAAATCACTTATTTGATAGAGGTGATGATCTTTAAACGCATGCGGAATTACTTTAATATTATGTTTTTTAAGCATAGAAAAAAACCGCTGCGGATACCCAATGCCCGCAATGGCGTGCACTGTTTTACCTGAAAACGATTCTAGCTTTAACTTTTCTTGAGCACCACCAACAGACATACAATCTATTGCCCGCATTTCAAAAAAACTCTGATTTTCAGAAAAGCCATTATATAAAACCAAGTCAACTGTTTTGAGTCTTAACTGGCTTTCTCGCAATGGCCCTGCTGGAATAAAAAAACCATTACCGAATTTTTTATCTGCATCTACGACACAAATCTCAATATTACGCTGCAAAGCATAATGCTGCATACCATCATCAGATAAAATCACATCGCAATTAAATTCACTAAGTAATAATTCTATATCATCTTTTCGATTAGGCCCCACCACAACTGGGCATTGAGTATGCTGAAAAATTAATTGCGGCTCGTCGCCTACTTGTAGCGCTTGAGTTTTCGAACTGACTATCTGTGGCCATTTTTTTGATTGCCCACCATAACCTCGGCTAATCACAGCGGGATTTTTTCCCTTTTTCTGCAACTGTTTTACTAACTCAATAATTAAAGGTGTTTTACCCGTGCCCCCTACACTAATATTACCAATAACAACAACCGGCACCGGCGATTGATAAGAAAAAATTAAACCTGTTTTATAGGCAAACTTTCTGAGCCGACTGATTAAGTAAAATAAAATGGACAAGGGTAACAACATAATAGAAATAACATTTATGCTGTCCCAGTATTGATCTAGAGTTTTCATTTAATTTAAGCGTTGTCAGAGTCACTAAACTGTATATTATGCAGTGCGCGATAAGCACCATCTTTAGCAATTAATTCTTTATGGGTACCGGTTTCAATAATTTGACCATTGTCCATCACCACAATTTTATCTGCATTTTCAATTGTTGATAAACGATGCGCAACAACTAAAGTTGTTCTATTTTTGGTTAATACTTCCAGTGCGGTTTGAATTGATTTTTCAGATTCCGTATCTAAAGCAGATGTCGCTTCATCCATAATTAACACGGGAGAATTTTTTAATAATGCACGCGCAATTGCCAAACGCTGACGTTGACCACCGGATAATAAAACGCCTCTTTCACCCGCTAACGATTGCATTCCCTCGGGTAGCTTTTCTATAAAATCGAGCGCGTTTGCAGATTTTGCCGCTTTATTCACATCATCAATATTTACATTTTCACAACCATAAGCAATATTATGTTCAATGGTGTCATTAAACAACACAATCTCTTGCCCCACATACGCTATATGACTACGTAAGTTTGAAATTTTATAATGTTTTATACTTATATCATCCAATGTTATTTCACCTTCATAACCATCGTATAAGCGCGGAATAAGATTCACTAGTGTCGATTTTCCACTACCCGAGCGCCCAACAAATGCCACCGTTTCACCTGATGTAATATGTAAATTAATATTTTTTAAAATTAAATTATCAGGTTGATTATTGTAAGAAAAATTTAAATTTTCTATCTTTAAAACACCAATAACTTTTTCAGACTCATATTTACCATTATCATTTTCCGGCAATGTATCCAGAAAGCTAAAAATACTTTCGGCGGCGGCAATACCTTTTTGAATAACTGCATTGATATTAGTTATTCGTTTTAGCGGCTGAAACAACATCGACATTGCCACAATAAATGCGGTGAACGTACCAACGGTTAAATTACCTTCCAAACCTTCTTGAATAGCCACATGCACAATGCCCGCCAGCGCAAATGAAACAATAAACTGTAATGTTGATGTGCTTAATGATGTGCTTACCATTAATTTTAAATTTTGCTGGCGGTTTTTATTATTGCTTTCATTAAAACGTTTTTGTTCGTACTCTTGGCCACCAAATATTTTAACCACCCGTTGTGCCTGCACGGTTTCTTCAAGAACATGAGTGATAGACCCCATTGAGCCTTGAATGCGTTTAGAAATATTTCTGAAGCGGCGAGAAACCACACTCACAATTAATGCTAGCACTGGGCCAAGCACCAAAAAAACCGTTGCCAGTTTAGGGCTAATATAAAACATCCACGCGATTAAACTAATAATCATTAAGCCATCTTTAATAGCGATGGTTACCGCCGTTGTTGCGGCCGTTGCAAGCTGTTCAACATCAAATGTAAATCGAGAAATTGTTTCGCCGGTTGAAGTATTGTCATAAAACTTATTAGGCAACACTAACAAACGATAAAACATTTCTGTGCGTAATGTTTGTATAACACCACGGCCGATCCAATTCATACCATAGTCTGAACAAAATCCGGCAACCGCACGCACAAAAAATATTCCAATGATGCCAACCGGCAACCATTTTATAACCTCTGGGTCACGGTTAACAAAACCACCATCTAACATAGGTTGCATTAATGCGGCGAATGCAGGCTGGGTTAAGGCAACTAGCATCATGCTTAACACAGAAAAAGCAAATACACCTTTATTTTGAAAAGTATAAGAAAGTAATCTGCGATAGGTTATTTTTGAATTAGTGGATTCTGATTCATTAGGCATGAATTATTTACTGCTCGATTCAAGTGTGGAAATGGATAAGCGTGTTAAGCCTACCTGTGATGCTGCATCCATTGCCGTTACCACAGATTGATGCGGTGTTTTAGCATCGGCGCGCAACACAATGGGAATGGTTTTATTATCGCCAGCAATTTTAAGTAATGCCATTTTTAAAGTTTTTAATTGTGTGTTTACTAACTGGCGTTCGTTAATGTAATAACGCCCTTTTACATCAATGCCAATCACAATTTTTTTATCGGCTTGTGTAGTGGCTTGTGCAGACGCTTCCGGTAAATCAACTTTTAGCTTAGATGTTTTTTCGAATGTTGTTGATACCATAAAAAATATCAGCAATAAAAACACCACATCAATTAGCGGCGTTAAATTTAAATCAATTTCTTCACGCTGTTGGGGTTTAAGATTCAAGCCGCTTTACCTGATGTTTTTTTAGGCCGTTTTTTAGATGGCTTTTCTACGCCATTATTACTGGCGGATAAGTTACGATTATTATGTAACACATCCACCATTTTAATGGCTTCTTCTTCCATCTTCACCACCAGCTCATCAATTCGCCCACGAAAATAGCGGTAAAAAATTAATGCAATAATGGCAACACTTAAGCCCGCCGCGGTGGTAATAAGTGCCTGCGATATGCCGCCCGCCAGTGGGGCTGCATTGCCAACCCCTGCACTGGTAATGGCGTTAAAGACTTTTATCATACCTATCACGGTACCCAATAAACCCAGTAAGGGTGAAATGGATGCAATAGTACCGAGGGTATTTAAAAAGCGTTCCATTTCATGTACAACCTGACGGCCGGTTTCTTCAATGGATTCTTTAATTCGATCACGCTCAAGGTGACGATTATTTAAGCCCGTTGCCAGTATTTTTCCCAAAGCGGACTGCTTACCGATTTCTTCAATTTTGGAGCGTTCTAATTGGCCTTCTTTAACCCAATGCCAAATAGTTGCAACCAAATGCTCTGGAATGACTTTTTTCTTTTGCAATGCCCAGAAACGCTCAAGGATAATTGCAAAGGCGATAATTGAGCCTGCAATGATGGGGAACATTAACCACCCACCAGCTTTTACCATTTCAAACACGTATGCCGCCCTTTTTTTAGTGTAATTTTAATGGCCACATAATACGTTATCACAGGCGATGATTCCAATAGTGTGTGCTAACTTTTCGCTGCTGCTTCACAGCAATGGCAGGCTTTTCATTCGGCGCTGCAAATTTCAGCTTAATCATGCCCGCCTCTGCAGTATTTAACATATCAATATTGTGAGATTGATAACGCGCCAGTATTTTTTTTGTGGGATGCGAAAAGCGATTTTTATAACCCGCAGACACAATCGCCAGTTGTGGATTCACTTTATGCAGCCATGCTGGTGATGAGGAAGTATTACTGCCATGATGCGGCACCAATAAAATATCGGCGGCTAATTTTTGCGGCACACGCTTTAGCATTTGCCTTTCTGCCTTGCGCTCGATATCACCGGCAATAAGAAAACTCGAATGGTTATTGCTGATTTTAAGCACACAGCTACGATTATTAGATGACGCATTAAATGTTTGCGGATGTAAAATTTCAAAATTCACCTCATTCCACTGCCAGTGTTTCCCCGCAGCACATATACTATCCGCACGACCGAGCCGTGCTTTTTTTTCAAAAACCGTTGCTTCCGCTATTAACGATTCCACCTCCAACGCTTGCATAATGGCATCGGCACCACCGGCATGGTCATTATCGCCGTGGCTAATCAGCAATTTATCGAGTTTATTTACACCAATATAATTTAAATACGGCACAATTACTCGCTCACCTATATCAAAACGCTCACTGAATTTAGCGCCGCTATCGTAAAGCAGGGTTTTATTTTGGGTTTGTATCAGCACCGCCAGCCCTTGCCCCACATCCAACAGATGCACCCAAAATGCGCCTTTTTCTGGTTTCGGTGGTTGATAAAGAATCATCGGCAATAGTAAAAACAAACCGCAATAACGCATTGGCGTACCGTTTGGCAGCAGCAGTAATACGGCACCAATTAAGGCTAATCCCCCCATATATAATGGAATGCTCGAGCGCTGCCAATTTGCCATTGGGAAGGCAGCCAACCAAGTTAACAGCTCCCATATCAAAGACAGTAATATGCTAATTTGAGTAAATAACCACAGCGCCATATCTGTCGAGAAGGCGCTTAATAAACTGCCAAACAGTGATAGCGGTACAATAATCATCCCCACCAACGGTATTGCCAACATATTGGCAATTGGTGAAATTAACGAGCCCTGCTGAAATAACAATGCACTTAATGGCAGCATTGCTATTGCAATTAACCACTGTATTCGAAACCCCAATATCCACTTATTAAGTTTATTTGCCGAATATTTAATGCGTGCAGATGAAATTAACGTAATCACCAACACCGCAATAAAAGATAACCAAAACCCCACCGATAGCACACTCACGGGGTTAATTAACAAAACCGCAATTAATGCCCACGACCATGTATTAAGGCTAAACACGGGGCGCTTTAGTAAAATAGCCAACATAAAAACCAACAGCATGACAAAAGCGCGCTGAGTTGGCACACTAAACCCCGCCAGCAGGGCATAAAATCCGGCCGCCACTATACTGAAAATAGCCGCCATTTGAGACGCGCTAATATGCCGACACAGCGTAGCTGGCACTAACCAGCGCCCTAAAAAAAATACCATCGCGGCAAGCAAGCCAATATGCAGCCCTGAAATGGCCATTAAATGGCTGGTACCGGTATGGCGCAACACCTGCCATTGCTGGCTGTTTATTTGAGTTTTATGGCCAATGGTTAACGCCTGCAATAAACCTTGATAGGTTTTATCTGGCAAACTGGAAAGTAAAGATAATAGGTTTTCACGTAATGAATCAATGGAATTATTGGCGGGTTTGATGAGCTGGTTAGCGCTATCTTTTCGAATATAACCGGTGGCGTGAATAAACTGTTGATAAAGCCATTTTTCATAATCAAAACCGCCGGGATTTTGCATACCATGCGGGGGCTTTAAGCGCACTTTTATACGCCAATGCTCGCCACTAAATATTTTATGTTTTGAGTAGTACCAGCTTAATCGCAGTTTAGATGGCAGCGCATTCTGATTATTTAACAGCACCTGAGCATTGGCCGAAATATAACGCGTTACCGCAAAGTTAAAGCGCACTGATCGCTGACTGTAATCTGGCAAACCGTTAATAACACCTTCTATTACAATGTTTTGCCCAACAAGCGCCGGTGGTAATTGCTGGCTTAAATAATGTTGAGCAAATAACAAAGCCCACAGAAAGCCCCACACAAAAAACCATACAATCCGCCAAGCTGGCTTTAATAAAAACAGCCCAGCAGTCACCAGCAATAATAGCCCTGTTAAGCCGATTCCCCACCTAAACCCATTAATATCGGCTTGTAATTGCAAGGCACAATTACCGCCTAAAAACACCAGTGCAAGAATAAATAAAGAAGGGTTTTTGCAGTGCTGCACAAGCCCGCTTTTGGCTACTTCAGCATTATTCGATTTATGCTTAAATGATCTCTCAATATCCGTATCAGACACAACTAAAATCCTTATTATTTGATCTGTCTGTTATAATTAAAACCTAAATCTGCTAACTTGCCAAGTTATGTAAGCTTTAACTATTTTTCATAATGGGTTTTAAGAGACACAATCACAAACATTCGGAGTGACAATTTTTTATTATTGCTGCTAAGTACAATCACTTAAATAATAAATAGTTTTAATTTTTAACAAACCATCATGCCAAAAAAGTTTTTACGTAAGTACCTACCAGATCCACATAAAATCACCCAATCTAAATCTTTGAGAATTTTTGGTCAGCTTTTACACGAACCTAATTTATGGCACATGAATCGCAAATCGGTTTCTTTAGCATTTATGGTGGGCTTTTTCTTTATGTGGCTACCGCTGCCATCACAAATGATATTTGCTGCCGGCGCCGCCATACTTCTACACTGTAATTTACCTATTTCTATTGCACTGGTTTGGATAACTAACCCCGTCACCATGCCACCCATGTTTTATGCCGCTTATGTTTTAGGTAACTGGATGCTAGGGCTGCCACCCAGTCATACTGAATTTGAAGCATCATTTGATTGGATCGCCCAACAAATGGAAATTATCTGGCAACCTTTTTTACTAGGCTGCCTAATTTTAGGTATTGTGAGTTCTGCAGTGGGTTATTTCGGAATAAGGTTGGTATGGCGGCTGCATATAGTGAAATATCTAAAAGAGAAAAAACGCCGCTACAGCAATCAAGATACCCCTAAATAAACATGAGCAATATATGGAAACCTCATGCAACTGTTGCCGCTATTATCGAACGTGATAAGCGTTTTTTAATGGTGCAAGAAACCGTTGGGGGTAAAATTGTTTATAATCAACCCGCGGGGCATTTAGATCCACATGAAAGTTTATTGCAAGCGTCAATAAGAGAAACCCGTGAAGAAACCGGCTGGCAATTTACCCCGCAATATATCAGCGGTATATATCGCTGGGAACAACCCGTTACCGGCAAGTGTTATTTACGAGTTGCCTTTGTGGGAAGTTGTAGCGACTATAAAAAAGACTTACCACTAGACACGGGTATTATTAAGGCTTTATGGTTAAGCCGTGATGAGCTTGCAGCTAAATCTTCACAATTACGCAGCCCATTAGTTTTACGTTGCATTGATGATTATCTTAAGGGTAAAAAATACCCACTAGATTTACTAAGCGATATTAAATCATGAAAAAATATTTCTATACTTTTTTTATTATTATTTTGTTTTTAGCAAGCACTCAAATAAGCGTTGCGGCACCAAGCGTTAAGCTTTGCATAGACAGTAACTGCAAAAAACCATTAATTATAAATATCACCGATGATTGTTGGAATGATGTAAAAGACATATTTTCAACCCCTTTTGTCACCGATAAAGATGAACAAGATAATATTGTTAATGCCATTGCACTAATCGAATTTGATCTTTATCACAGCATTGCCCGCCGCTCGCCTGAAAAAAATACAGCCGACGAATTTTATACCGACAACAGCTATAAAAATAACTATCGAAATATTAAAAATATTTTAAATGTATTGCTCGATAATTACATGGTGACTCGTCACGCCATGCGAAAAACCATTACTAAAAAATCTTGGTCTGGTGTTCAAACAACTGGCCTTATGTTGCAATCATTAAGCAATGGGCAACTATTTATTTTAGAATCTGAAAATAAAAAATTGGGTAATAGCGCATTAATTAAACCTTATAAAAAATCATCATTTTTAGGCTTTTTTTCCAACGATGATAAACCTAATAACAATTTAAACAATGACGACTTTGAATAACAGCAACACCAGCAAACAGCGCGTTATTGTTGGCATGTCGGGTGGCGTTGATTCATCTGTTGCCGCACTCAATTTAATTAAACAAGGCTATCAAGTTGAAGGCCTATTTATGAAAAACTGGGAACAAGATGATGAAGGTGATTATTGCGCCGCCGCAGAAGATTTAAAAGATGCCCAGCAAGTATGCGACAAACTAAATATAAAATTACACAGCGTTAATTTTGCAGACCAATATTGGGACAGAGTATTTAAACTTTTTTTAGATGAATACAGCGCAGGGCGCACCCCTAACCCAGACATTCTCTGTAATAAAGAAATTAAATTTAAAGCCTTTTTAGACTACGCATTACAACTTGGTGCAAACTTTATTGCCACCGGTCATTACGTTCAACGCGCAAAAGTTAATGGTGAATACCAGTTACTAAAAGGCCTTGATGATAATAAAGACCAAAGTTATTTTTTATACACACTCAATCAAAATCAGCTAAAACACAGTTTGTTTCCCATCGGCAACATTGAAAAACCAGTGGTACGAAAAATAGCCGAGCAATCAAATTTTATTACTCACAATAAAAAAGACAGTACCGGTATATGTTTTATTGGTGAAAGAAAATTTAAAGATTTTTTAGAGCGATTTTTACCAGCCCAACCCGGCGATATAAAAACCCTCGACAATAAAATTATTGGCAAACATCATGGCCTAATGTATTACACCTTAGGCCAGCGCAAAGGCTTGGGGATTGGCGGGGTTAAAAACGCCAGTGAAGAACCTTGGTTTAGTGTTAAAAAAGATCTGCAAAATAATATTTTGTATGTGGCTCAGGGTGATGACTCTGCGTTATACCATAATCATTTAAACGCATCTCAACTCAGTTGGGTGAGCGGTGATGCACCAACACTTCCCTTTAACTGTTATGCAAAAGTGCGTTACCGTCAAAGCGATCAGCCTTGCACTATATTAAATTTAGATAATGGCTCAATAAGTGTGAAATTTGAATCGCCGCAACGCGCCATTACACCGGGGCAATCCATTGTTTTTTACCAACAAAATATTTGTTTGGGTGGTGGTGTTATAGACACTATGTATAATAAACAATAATTCCTCTATAACTACTTTTACAATTACTCTCAACTGAAAAATTAATGCAATATACACAAGACGATCGAACACTGGCTCTCGCAGGTATTTACCAATCTGCCATTTTAGTTAAAGAAATTGCTAATAGCGGCAATATTTCTGATGTACATTTATCCTCTATGCTTGAAACGCTTTTTCATTTTGATGTGCAAAAAGTGATGCAAGTGTATGGTGATATCTCCACCATTAAAAAAGGCTTAACCTCCTTACAATTGCAGCTCGCCGGTAAAAACCAAAACATTGATATCGAAGTAACGCGCTATGTTATTCAAATGCTGCACCTACAAAAAAAACTCAATAAAAATTCTGCGTTAATGAATAAGTTGAGTGAAGAGTTGGAGAGCATTCAAAGCAAGGTGGATTATTTTCATGTAGGCCATGACAATATAGTGGCGAGTTTAGCCGATGTATATCAACAAAACATTAGCCCCGTGGGTGCAAAAATTATGGTGCAGGGAGATCAACTGCATTTATCGCAAACTAAAAATGCCAATAAAATACGCGCTTTATTATTTGCCGGCATTCGCTCTGCTGTTTTATGGCGACAATGCGGCGGAAATCGTTTACAACTAATTTTAGCCCGCAAAAAATATATTCAAAGTGCCACAACACTACTTAAATAATTTTAATATTTTATCTTTATAAAAGCGTTTAATATTTTTAGACGCCTCTTCTACTGTGGTTCTGTGATAATAAGGCTTATCTTCATCACTTAGCATGTGCATTTTTTTATAGTATTTATGACGCGCCCAAGCATTGTAATCAAATTGCACCGCCAATTTATATAAATACTGGTTTAACCAATGCCAGCCCGATTTTCGAATAATCGACACCCCAAAATCAATAAGCTTTGGCTCATCATTTTCAGTAATCAATAAATTTTCAGAGCGCTTTAAATCAAAATGTGCCACTTGCCGATGGTGCATTTCTTCAATTGCTGCAAACAACTTTACAAAATATTTAGAGTCTGTTACGGGGCATCGTTGACGAATAGTCTGACCGTCAATAAATTCAATAACCAAGTATTCATTATTTGCCATGCCATAACAAATCGGCACCGCTGTCATGCCTTTTAGTTTTTGATAAACGTTATATTCGTGTCGCAGAAGCGCGAGATTAATTGGGCGGGTAAAGATATTACCCAAGGGCACTTTAATAACCAGTTTGTGCTGGCCTTGATTAAACAGCAGGGTTTTGCCTTGATACCCTGCTGATAATGCATATTGATCTGAATTCAGTTGCCCTTTAACCCACTGAGTTAATTCGCTCTCTGAAATAAAATTCAGATTTTCTAACATTTATTTTTTGATATTTATTGAGTAGAAAGCAAATATAGACAGCCGATTAAATAAACAACAATAACCGGTTCCGCATTTTGCATTAAGCTCTTTTTAAATGACCAACTACTTTTTGCACTGCCAGCTTTAGCGCCAAAAGTGGGGATTAAAGCATGAATATTTTTAGACCATTCTTCCCATTCGGCACCAAAAATATCCCGCAGTTTATTATCTTCATACGAAATAGTGGGTGGATAATAAAACCACAGCAAGGCTGCCATTAAAACAAATGACCACCATTGAGTTGACGCAATCGAAAAGCCAATTAGCAAAAGAATATTACCCACATATAATGGGTGGCGCACATAAGCATAAGGGCCATTAGTGGCCAACTGCTTATTTTTCATAACATAGCCAGACGCCCACATGCGAACAGTAACGCCGATGGCGGCAATTGCACCACCCACAATGAATAATGTAGGCTCGTATGAACCCAACAAACTAACTAATAATACAAAAACAACCGCAAACCACTGACGCGATTGCTCGTGGTAGCGCAATGTTAAAATGAGTTTTTCCAGACCTGTAGCGTCTGAGACCTTATCGGCACGTGACATTATTTACCCTTATACTGTCTTTGAAAGCGCGGGTATTTTATAACATTGTGATATTGATTGATACGCTCAAAGCGCAATAGTGCATGAATTGACTGGCGATTGGCGGGATTTAACTTGTTGAGCTGGAAAAAACTGCATCACTCAGATTCAACCAGCCCCTTAAGCAACGCCTTTACCCGAAGCATGCCTTTATCAATAATTTTTTGCATTTCTGTGTGCTCAATTTTATGAGTTCCGGCACAGCCTGCCCCCCAGTTAACCACCAGCGCACAGCAGGCATATTCAAGCTCTATTTCCCGTGCCAATGCGGCTTCTGGCATACCTGTCATGCCGACTATATCGGCACCATCACGTTTTAACTTTTGAATTTCCGCCGCACTTTCCAGCCGCGGCCCTTGGGTTGCGGCGTAAACACCGCCATCATTCAGCTTAATTGATTGCTGCTTTGCCGAGCTTATTAATGCATCGCGAAGTGATTGGGTATAAGGCTCGGTAAAATCAATATGCACAACCGGCTCATTTTCTTCTTCGAAATAGGTTTGCTTGCGGCCGTAGGTGTAATCGATAATTTGATTGGGAATGACAATCGTTTCCGGCGGCATACTATCGGCAATGCCCCCCACCGCCGCGACTGCAATAACTTTTTTTACCCCATACTCTTTTAGCGCCCAAAGATTCGCTCGGTAATTAACCTTATGTGGTGCAATATCATGCTTTAAACCATGGCGAGCTAAAAACGCCAGATGGGTGTTTTCTGATTTCATAATAATAATTTCAGACGACGGCCTTCCCCATTGAGTCACCAGTTGTCGGCGTTCTATTTCTTCAAAACCATCAATCTGATAAAGGCCAGTTCCACCGATAATAGCTAGCTCAACTTTAAAATCATTATTCATCTTCTAACAACTCGGTATTATTGTTTACGGCATAAATGGCATTTAAATGTCGGTGGTAACCTTTGTAATCCATTCCAAAGCCAAAGACATAACGATCCTCTACTTGCATGCCAATAAAATCGCACTGCACATCGGTTTTGGGGCGAGGATGATTTTTTTCAATGAGCACCGCCGCGCAAACCTGCTGTGCATTTTCTGACTGACAAAATTCAATCACCGACTTCAAGGTGTGACCTTCATCAAAAATGTCATCAATAATGAGCACCTGCCTACCTGCCAATAAATTTTGTGGTTTTACTTTCCAGTGCAGCTCGCTTCCCGATATTTCATTTCGATAACGCGTTGCATGGCAATAATCTAATTCAACGGGAAAAGTTAACTGTGTAACTAATTGACCGCATAACACCAGCCCACCATTCATTACCGGTAAAACAATAACTGGCTCATTGCTATTAGCAAATTGCTGATTAATTTCAAGTGCTAATTTATTAATTGCCTGCTGAATTTGTTCGGCGTTATAAATTAAATCTGCATTTTTTAAAACGGCTTTGGCGTGTTTATAATTTTGCATATTAATAACTGAACGTCACTACACTGTCATCCATAGCTTCATTAATAATATAAGCACCGCCAACGGTTTCATCAATTTCAGGAATAATATTTTCACCCCAAAATTTTAATGCCGGTGTGCAAACCTTAAAAACAACGCCCGCCGATCTAGCCTGTTTAATATGATCATAAACACTTTTACAATCATCTTCTTGCAGCACTAATTTTTCTGCTTCACCTTTCATTGCAAGCTGCCCTGCTTGCCCAGTAAACAGCACTTCAACTTCATACTCCATTGCTGCGGCAACCGTAGCCTGCAATAAAGGCGGTAGTATTTCAGCTGGACGGGTAATGTCCACATTTGCCATTACTATAAGTAGTTTATCTGCCATTATTTAATTCCCCGCATCAGGCATTGTTTGCAGATGTAAAGTAGATGTTGGAAAAGCAAACTCGGCATCATTACGTTCAATAATCTCAACAACTTTTAAAAGTACATCCTGTTTTATTTCATGGAACAGAATCCAGTCTGTTGTTTTTGTAAACGTATAAATAAAAAAATCAACCGATGATGCAGCAAAACGATTAAAATTGACAATGAGTGTTTGTTCATTATCAATATCGGGATGATTTTGTAGCATGTTTTTAACCTGCGAGATAATGGCATCCATTTTATGAATATCATCATATCGAATACCCATGGTTTCTTTTATGCGCCGGTTAGTCATGCGCGATGGGTTTTCTACCGCTATACTAGTGAACACAGAGTTTGGCACATACAGCGGCCGTTTATCAAAGGTTCGAATACGGGTTAAACGCCAGCCAATATTTTCAACCGTACCTTCAATTGATTTATCATCCGAGCGTATCCAGTCGCCAACTTTAAATGGGCGATCTAAATAAATCATTAAGCCGCCAAAAAAATTAGCCAGTAAATCTTTTGCCGCAAAGCCAATGGCAATACCACCGACACCACCAAATGCTAAAATCCCTGATATGCTGTAACCCAGTGTTTGTAGCAAAATTAAACCACCGGTAATAAATACTGAAATTTTTACCAGTTTGCCAATAGCTTGCACCGTGTGTTTATCGAAATCTTGTTCACCACTTTCAAGGTGCATATTAATTAATACTTCTTCTGTACCTTTAATTAAATTAAGTAAAAAATATATTAATATTGAAACCACACCAACATCACGTAATGGATCAATTAAACTAAAAATAGCGGCCTGACTTTTTGATTGCACAATTTCAGCCGCAAATAAAATCCCCAGCAACCATATTAAATAGCCCAGCGGAGCGCCAGCAGAACCAACCAATAAATCATCCCAAGGATTTTTTGTGATGGCTAATTTAGCTTTTAATTTTACAAATGCACGTTTTTGAAAAAAACTAATAACCAGTGTTAAAAATACAATAATAAAAACTTGGGTCATCCAAATTGCATTTTGGTCTAAATTAAATTGATCTAATATTTTTTGTATATATTCCATAACGCTTTACTTTTATATCTTAAATTTTAATTAAACATCAAGTTGTAAATTTGGATCTTCATCCAATTTTTTTATTTTATTAACTACCGCTTTCCATTTATTGCTTGCCATGAGTTCTTGGCGATTAACTTCACCTCGCCCATGCATTCGAACCAAACGCATTTGTGATGCGGGGTTTGTATAGGTTTCTAATGATTCTAAAACCTGTTGTGCTGCTTGCAAGTGGTTACACACTAATATCATATCGCAACCTGCACCTAATGCTTGCTTAGCTCGCTCTACAAAATCACCAACAACACCTGCTGCTTGCATACTTAAATCATCACTAAAAATAACGCCTTGGAAATTTAATTTCTGGCGCAATATTTTTTGCAACCAAACCTCAGAATATCCCGCCGGTTTATCATCAATGGCAGGATACACAACATGCGCTGGCATAAGTGCCGCTAAGCCATAATGAATCATGCGCTCAAACGGAACAATATCTTCCAGCATAATATCATTGAGAGAACGATGATCAATTGGGTGTGCTGTGTGTGAATCTTCTTTAACCGAACCATGCCCGGGAAAATGTTTACCGGTGGCAACCATGCCCGCTTGTTGCATGCCGTTCATAAATTCATGCGCAAGTTCTGCAATAATTTCGGGGTTAGCGTGATAAGCACGGTCACCAATTACACCACTCATTCCTATGCCTATATCTAATACCGGTGCAAAACTTATATCAATGCCAACCGCACGACATTCCGCCGCCATTAGCCAGCCACATTCATGGGCTAATAGTTTTGCCTGTTTTTTATCTTTTGCGTAAGCTTCGCCATAAACGGCGGCGGCGGGAATATGGGTAAAGCCCTCTCGAAAACGTTGCACTCGCCCACCTTCATGGTCTACCGCCACAATTAAATGCGGTGTTCGCAGCGCATGAATATCACTAATTAATTGAGTGATTTGTTCTGGTGACTCATAGTTTCGAGTAAATAAAATAACGCCACCGGTTTGTGGATGTAATAACATCTCACGTTCTTCAGCTGTTATTGATGTACCGACAAGGTCAAGCATGACCGGGCCTAGTGACATGTAAATTCCTTTAGCATTTGATATTGTTAAACACGATAAATTTTATTGTATTATACAGAAATGCGAATAAGGATAAAATTTAAGAGTAAGCTTTTAAACAGTTAATGCCACAAAAAGCCAAAACCGTTTCTAAATGACGATTAAACTCAGAAAACTCATGGCCACCGCCCTCCTCTACAATTGAAGGAACCGCTGCATATTTTTCCAATGCTTGATTGTAATCCAGCACATCATCGCCACTTTGTAACATCAATAAATAACGGTCAGGGTTAGTGATTTCATTAACATTATATTGTTGCAGTTGATTAATATGCTCTGCTGTAAGCGAGTATTCTTCGCCGGTATAAATATTTCGATTGAATCCCAGATAGTCTTCAAATAATTCTAGTGGCTTAACCACCGGATTAATCAACACCACTCGGCTCTCAAATTTTTCTGCTAACCAAGTTGCGTAATATCCCCCCAAAGAGCTGCCAATAAAACACAGTGGCCGCAAGCCATTATGAGATTGATAATGATGTACAATTTTGAGCAGTTGATCCATGGCGATAACCGGATCATAAGAAAGTGCTGGCACTTCCAGCACATCAGGCATATTTATTTTATCCGCAAAGGTTTTTAGCAGACTTGCTTTGTATGATTCAGGCGAACTATTAAAACCGTGGATATAAATCAGCATAAATAATAATGGGTTAAGTTAAATCATTTAGTATTTAAATTAAGTATATAAGATAAATAAAAATTATTTACACTAAACAAACATTTTTTTGCTTTAAATCTACATTTTATCGAAAATTAGGCGTTTTTTTCTATTAGAGACCTTTGCACGATAGAGGCGCAAAAGAAAAATGCGCTAAAATTTTACTGATTGAGGCAGGAAGCGCAGTTAATATCTAGATATTGACAAGTTTTCTAACGAAAAGCAGTGAAATTTTAGCCATTTTTACTTGTGATTCTATCGTGCAAGGGCCTCTATTAAACAAACCGTATGCACTGCAATACCCTCTTGCCTGCCAATAAACCCCAGCTTTTCTGTGGTCGTTGCTTTGATATTTATTTGTGATATTTCAATTGATAAATCAGCGGCTAAGTGGCTGCGCATTTGTTCAATATATACAGCCATTTTGGGTGCTTCGGCAATAATGGTGACATCCAAATTAGCCAAGGAAAAATGCTGCGATATGATTAATTGATAAACCTGTTTCAATAATTCGCGACTATTAATTCCTTTATAACGATTATCGGTGTCGGGAAAATGATGACCAATATCACCCAATGCCATCGCACCCAATAGCGCATCACACACCGCATGAATTAATACATCACCATCCGAGTGCGCTTTAAATTGTGCGTGATAAGGGATTTTAACCCCCGCCAAAATAACATGGTCACCCGCTTCAAAAGCATGCACATCATAACCATGGCCTATTCTTATATTAGGCATTGCCTAGATTCTCCAATTAATTATTTAAAATGATTAAACATCATTCCAGATGACTGCCGTATAATTTTTTATACACACCATCACGTTGCACCATTTCTTCATGTACACCTTCATCAATTACCTGCCCATCTTCAAATACAAAAACACGATCGGCTTGCTTCACCGCACTTAGTCGATGCGCAATAATTAAAGTAGTACGATTTTTTAAAAACTCGCGCATAGCGGTATGTAATTTAGATTCGGTTTCAGTATCTAATGCCGATGTCGCTTCATCCAAAATCACTACCTTGGGCTGAGATAATACTAAGCGTGCAATTGCCAATCGTTGTCGTTGCCCACCCGATAATCTCACGCCATTACGGCCAACAACAGTATCAAGTTGTGAAGGTAAATTTTCTATAGTTGATTTTAGTTGCGCAACAGTTAATGCATTCCATAAAACATCATCACTATAGTCTCGGCCCAAACTAATATTATTGCGAACCGTGTCATTAAATAAGGCGGGATGTTGCAACACGGTTGCCACATTTTCTCGCACAATATCTAAACCAATTTCATTAACATTGGCATCACCAAAATATAACTGGCCTTGTGACGGTGTATACATGCCCAGCAATATTTGTACTAAGGTTGATTTACCGCCGCCACTCGCCCCCACAATTGCAACCTTTTCTCCAGCTTTAATATTTAATGATAAGCCATTTAAAATTGGCTCATCTTTTGTGTAACTAAAATGCACATTTTCAACACGTAAGCCAATGCTTTGATTATTTTTAAATGGATTCTCTTTATGCGGATAATGCGGTTCAACATTCAACTTAAGTAAATTATTTAAGCGAGACATGGCGGCATTGGCAGAATAATAACTATATTGAATACTTAATATTTCTTGAACCGGCCCCATCATAAACCATAAATAAGCATAAACCGCAAACATCTGCCCAATAGATAAATCTGAAAACACTACCATTAACATGCTTACCGCACGAAAAACTTCAAAGCCCATTAGAAAAACAAAAAATGAAATTCGATTAGCCGCATCACTTTTCCAGCTAAAGGTAGCTGATTTTTTTTTGATACCGCTGGCTTTATCAATAACGCGCTGTAAATAATGGCGTTCACGGTTGGCTGCGCGTATTTGATGAATTCCATCTAAGGTTTCGCTTAACGATTGTTGAAATAATTCGAAGGCAGAATTTTCACGCGACTTTAAATTTTTAACCCGCCGCCCAAGAATGGTGGTGAAATAAATAACCACTGGATTCATAATCAAAATAAATAAAGCCAACTGCCAATGAATCCAAAGCAAAATAACCGCAACGCCTATAATTGATAACACTGCAACAATAAATTTACTTAACGCACTGCCAATAAAGTCATCAATGGCTTGCACATCTGTCACCAAATATGATGCCACTGTTCCACTGCCTAATGTTTCATATTCAGCCATCGAAACAAATTGTAATTTTGTTAATAATTTAAACCGAATTTGGTAAGTTATATCCTTAGCTATTTGAGTAAATTTATAAGTTTGAAACACCGCCAATAACATAGAAGATAAACGTAAACCAATGGTGAGCAACATGATTGCGACAATATAAAAAGTTGCACCCCACCAACTTTCGGGAAACAATGAATTCATTGCATTAATTAAAAAACTCGGCTTTTCAAGTAAAACTTCATCAACCAATAGCGGCATTAACATGGGTACAGGTGCGCTAAGCACGGCGGCAAAAATGGCAATAATATTTGCCTGCCACAAGTCACGCTTATAGGATTTTGCTGCTTGATATATTTGTTGCCAACTAATATGGCTTGAATGAGCTTGATCTTTCATAATACGAATTTTACAACATAGCTCTGTACTGAGCATTATTTATCTATTAAATTTGGCCCGATGATTTTAAATCTAGATAGGTGTTGGTTAATAATAATGCCAATTGTTCTGGCAAAACATCCAGTGTTTTAATACCCGTTCCCCGCAAGTGATTCACTAGTATATCGCGCTTCATTAAATATGAGTGGGTTGCCGCAATGGTTAATGCATCATCTAAGTCAACCACATCTTGCTCGAGATTACGACTAATTGCTTGCTCTTGCAAACTGGCGACCACGACTTTATGGTGTTTTTTTAACAGCATTACAGATGCTTTCAAATCATCGCAATCATCATCACGCAAGTTAGTTAAAATAATAACCAACGATCTTTTACGCTGTCGAAGCATTAAATCGCGAGCACCAGATGAATAATCCGGTGCCGCCGAGCTGGGTTGCAAATCATATATTCCATTGAGTAAATGATTAATATTGGCTATACCTTTCACTGGCTTTATCCATCGTGAATTCTCATGACTGAAAGTTGAAACCCCCACCGAGTCTCCCTGCTTAAGCGCTACATAAGATAATAAAAGCAGTGCATTTAAACTGTAGTCAAAATGTGATAGTTCTCCATCCTGTGCCAACATGCGGTGCCCACAATCTAACATTATTATAATTTGTTGATCTCGTTCATCTTGATATTCACGGGCAATCAACTTACGCATTCTCGATGATGCTTTCCAATCTACTTGCTTAATGCTGTCACTTTCTCGAAACTCACGTAGCTGATGAAAATCCATCCCTTGGCCTCGACGACGATGTTTTAATATTCCCATCATGCTTAAATGATTTTCGGTTGCCAACAAAGCATACTGAATAACAGGTGCATAGTTTGGATAAACTTTTGCTATATTTTCTACCGGTAATAAATGTTTAAAATAAAAAAGTTTAAATGGCGACAAAACTAAACATTCAACTTGTTGTAACTTTAACTCCCCCCTTAACAATGGCGTTAAATAATAAACCAATTCGGCAGATTCATTAGCGTCTAAAATTAATCGCCTTGGCAAACCACTAATTTTTACCTGCTCGGTAAAGTGATCATAAATATTAATTAATATTGTTCGACTGCTTATATTTTTAACCGATAACTTAACCTCATGTTGTTCACCAACAGAAAGTGAACTGGGCAAATTTCTATTTATAAGCGGTGTTGGTAAATAATAAACTTTCAATAAATCGAAAATAGATACAACTATTATAAAAGAACCAAAAGCAAACCAAAGTATTTCGTAAGCATTCCAAATACTAATTGCCAAGGCTAAAAAAAACAGCCCAATAAATAATTGCAAAAGCCGGTATGAAGGTTTAAATTTAATAAAATTCATTTATTATTTTATCTACTGGCGAGGCGCCGCTACATTTTCTAACAAAGCCGTTATTACTCTATCGACATCCATGCCCTCCAATTCCATTTCAGGTGATAAAATAATTCGGTGGCGTAATACCGGCAAGGCAACCTGCTTGATATCATCGGGCGTTACAAACACTCGCCCCTGCATAAATGCACGCGCACGCGCACAACGCACCAGCGCAATTCCACCTCGCGGGCCAGCACCATTTGCAATACCAGCCCAGTCTCTGGTTTTTCTTGTTATTGCAACCGCATAAGCTGAAACTTCATTATCAATAGAAATTGTTGTTACCCGCTTTTGCAACCGCACAATATCCTCTGGCGAAAATTGTTGCTTAACATTATCAATAGAAAATTGATCACCTACTTGATTAGTGGTCACCGATTTAACCATGCTGAGTTCTTCATCGGCCTGCGGATAATCGATTTTAATTTTTATAATAAAACGATCTAATTGCGCTTCTGGCAATGGATAAGTTCCCTCGTGCTCTAGTGGATTTTGCGTGGCCATGACTAAATAAGGTTCTGGCACAGGTAAAGATTTTCCCTCTAGAGTCACTTGATGTTCTTGCATAACTTCAAGTAATGCCGATTGTGTTTTCGCCGGTGCGCGATTAATTTCATCGGCCAATAATAAATGTGTAAATACAGGGCCGCGACGAATACGAAATTTATTGGCTTCATTATCAAACATAACATGGCCGGTTATATCGCTGGGCATTAAATCAGGGGTAAACTGCACCCGTGAAAATTCTCCGCTAATAGATTTAGCTAACAATCTAACTAATAATGTTTTGCCTAAGCCTGGCACGCCTTCAATTAAAATATGACCTGCAGCAAGCATGGCTATCATCACTTCATTTACTACATTTTTCTGCCCAATAAAAACCTGATTAATTTGTTCTTTTAATTGATTGATAGCACGAGAGTCATTTATTAAATCTTCATTCAATAAATCTCCATTGGGTGTTGGTATATCCTCATGGCTCATAATTTTTTCCTCAAAACTTCCAGTAGTTTAATAATACTTACAAAATCATTAACGTGTTGAATATCACTATTAAATAATGCTATTTCTATTTGTTTACTCTCTAGTTGGCTAATATCTGAAAAGTGTGTGATACGATCTTGTTTATTCAAATTTGTCCATTCTGGGTATTTCCGCTTAATGTCATAACTTAATTTCATTCTAACATCGGCTAATAATCGATTATAATTCCCCATTCGCCAATGAAAATTTCCCGCCGCAGTTAAGTGATTTAAAAACTGCCTTCGAATAGGTTTATTGATATTTATTAACGGCCCAAATCGTGGAATGATTAACCATAAAATAATAAAAATTAAAAAAACAAATGATAAGACTAGAAAACGTGCATTTATCCATAACCACTGTATAAGCGATAACCTATCTTCAAATAAAGAATAATAAAGCATACTAGAATTAAAATTTATCGATTGAGACTGAACTAAACTAAATAAAAATGCAGCATGATCATAAGCATCAATATATTCATTTTTAAACATTCGCATATCAGATAGCAGGGTTAATTTTCCACTACCATGCTTAATTTGTAAGCCGTGGGTTCGATCACCATCTTCAGCCGACCATAATATTTCTGAATTAAATTCAGCGGTTTTAGATATGATTAAATAATCATCAAAATCAACTTGTAAAAAAGTTTCATCATCTAAAGACAATATATTAACTGGATAGTTATTTTGTTCAGAAGATTCATCTAGACTTTTTCTATCTATGATTAAGCCAAGTGCGCTTAAAATATAATCATGGTACTCAGTCAAACTTTCATTTTCGACTTGACCAGTAATAATTAAATGTCCGCCGCTTTTAACCCATTCAAGCATTTCATTAGAACGTCGCCGGTCAAATGCCAATCGCACACTAGGAATAAGTAAAACATCCGTGGTGTTAAGCAACTTATGATTAGTTGAAAATAGTTTTATTTGTTCAGCTTGCTGCCCCATTTCCAATAAAAAATACTCAGCTGCCAAATAATTATTTGTTAATGCTTCGCCTTGATAACCTTTATCTTCTTCAATTAACTCTGAATCAAGTTTTGTATAAAGACCATATAAGGCTACAATTATTACCACCAACATTAGTAAAGATAATATTTTAGTATTACTCATTAGTAGCTTTATTAGATATTGAGTTTTTATTCATCATTTTTGTTTAACTTAGAGGCTCTAAAAAGCGCATTCCAACCATTATTTATTTTACAAAACTCTTCATTAGTTGGCAGTATATGGGCATAAGCAATATTAACCCAAAAATCGGTTATAAGGCTAAAACGATTTAATACAACTTTGTCGTTAAATTCATTTTCAAAATCTTTTGATTTATTATAATTTTTAAGATAACGAAGACAATCTTGCTCAGTAGCACCGCGCGATAAGGTAAATCGATTTTTACTAAATACAAAGATCAACGCCCCTCTATACAGCAAACTAATCGCCTCTCTTTTTTTGTTTTTACTCCACAACTCTTGTGCAAATAATTCAATATTGTCGGGAAAATTATCAAGCCGCATATCTAAACCAAATAAAGTATCTGGCAGCACTATATTATTCTCATTTGATTTTCTAGGCACAATAAGCGCCAGCCAAGTTTTTCTATTTTTATATAAATATAATGCAATCAACACAGGAATTACCCACAGAATAAATTCAATAATTATTGAAATACCCGCAATTGTATTGGTTAGCCAACCCAGCTCCATTGGCGCTTCTTCTTTATCATTTTTAGAACCATTATCTTTAAATCGCCAAATTCGCTCTTGCTGAATATTAACAAAAGGTGCCTTCGATTTTATCTCTTTAATAACTTGAGAGGATTCTTCTATATTTTTTAAGGTCTTTTTTTCAGCTAAAGGCGCATCAACATTATTCGCAAATAAAGCGACAGGAATTAAGATAGCGATTAAAAAAAACAATATTTTTAAATGGCTCATTCTTGTTTAACCATGGTATTAATATTTTCGACTCGCTTAACTATATTTTTAAAATCAAGCTCCACATCCCATGCTTCGAGTTGGGTTCGTCTATTTAAATACAGCAAAAAACCCGCTGCCACATAAAAAGGCTCTAATATAAATAACGTTATTGCATAAATAACAGAGCCTATAATTAACCACGCCAATTGGTCATCTGGGTTTTCTATCATTAACAAAAGATTATCTAGCAAAGAATCAGGTGCTAAATAAAACAATAATAAATATAAAGTTAATGCTAAAACATATTCAAAGTGCACCCCAATTACGGTTAACCACATTGAATGAGAACCTTTAACACGGTGTAAAATATTAAGCCGTTGTTTACGTTTTTCACCACTTAAGCCTTCAAGCATATGCACTGGCATATTAAATGATCTCGACGGAGATAACCGCCAAAATAATACACTGGTTAATAAACCTGTTTTTATCCAATCTTTATAATTTGAAAAAACATCAGAAGCACTTAAATATTCGCCAAATACACCTCGACTTAATATATACAATATCATGCTATCGTATAGGGGTTTAATCAGCCACATAAAAAAGCCACCGATATAAATTAAGCCTTGCAGTTCTGTAAAAATAACAAAAGATAAAACTAATGACATAATAATAAACCAAGGAAGTAAAATAATTGGCCATAGTTTACGCATTAGCATAACGCCCAAGTCCATTGCTTCCCAAGGTGTACGCTGCCGGAGTGTGATGATTATTTTATCTAATTGCATTTTAGTTTAGTCACGCGCACGCCCAACAAAAATAAAATAACATAATAATAAAACCCAGTTAATTATTCCCACGCTGTATTTAATTAGTGCGGGGATATCAGACATAGATGACCAATAAGCCTCTATAAAGGCGGCAATAACAAACATACCAGCAACACCATACATAATGTAAACCGCCTGCTTTGCATTATCCCGCAAAGATAACAAACGACTTTTACGCCCAGGGCTTATGATAGAAAAGCCAAGTTTAAAACCCGCCGCGCCCGCCAGTACAATGGCAGATAATTCCATTGCACTATGACCCGAAACAAATGGCCAAAATGTAGAGCCATATCCAATAAAGGTTAAATAACCTGCAACGCCACCGATGGTTAGGCCATTAAAAATTAAAGTTATAATTGTTCCTACCCCAAACAACAGGCCACTTGCAAATGTTCTTAACCCTATTCCGGTGTTATTAAAAATATAAAACCCGAACATTTGAAAGTCACTACTAGCACTTTGATTGCGCCCTATTTTTTCTTGTGATGGGTCATACATACTTTCCATTTGGGCTAACTGTTCACCGGAAATAACGGTATAAACCATATCGGGATAATATTGCAGTGAAATTAACATACCAAAAAATGTGCCAAAGAAAAGCACTGATGACAACATAATCCAACACCATTCTTTTCTAACTGCGCGTGCAAAATCACAGGTAAAATAAATCAACACTGAAGTCAGCAAATGAGATTTTCGTTTATAGAATAACTGATGTGCATGCATCACCAGCTTTTCTAATCGTTCAACCAGCAAAGGGCTATAATGACGCGAACGCGCTAATGAGAGATGATGACAAACTAAACGATAATCTTCTGGAAAGCTTTCACTATTATTATTTGAGACGGACTTAACATCTGTTAAAGAACTAAAATCGGTTAATACATTTTCTTCTAGATCATTCCAGAATGATGAGTATTTTTTTTCAAAATCGAACTGCTTCATTATTTTCCAATTAAAAAATTAGCTATGCCTAATAGCTTTTGTTTTGTCATTTTATTATTATCAGAATTTAACGGCGTTAATATATCAGCTAATTCATTCATACGTGCATCGGATAATTGATTGCTGCGCTCTGCATATCGTATTATAGCTTGCTGCTCTTTAATATTTAAATTAAATGCAGGCTTTACTTGATTTACTTTAGGTATTTCTTGTGTTTCTGAGGAATCCATACAATACACAACAATGGTATCGGCAGCTAAATCACCTAGCCGTTGAAAGCGATTATTCATTAACATAGAGATTAAACCTATGCCGTAAAAAAAGGGCAAAAAATCAACTGTGCGTAAAATATTTCTAAGTAATGATGACGACCAACCAACCGGTGTTCCATCTGCATTTAACACTTGAATATTAAATATTTTTTTACCGGGTGTCATGCCTTTATTAAATACCTCAAAAAACACCGGATAAAACCATTCCATAAAGAAAAATATAATTAGCATTAAACCCGTACCAAAATCACCCAATTGACTTAAAATAAAAATCAATGATCCATAAATTACAGCCCGAATAATTAAATCAATAACCCAAGCAACACTACGTGGCCAAATGCCTGCTACGCGTAAAAAAATATCAATGCCTTCTGGTGTTTGTATAACACTAACTGAATCTAATAATTCTTTTTTTATCATTTATAAAACTAACTTAGATGACTTAATTGGTAAACTTCGCACTCTTTCGCCCGTTGCCGCATAATATGCATTTAGTACTGCAGGAATAGCTGGCGGAACAGCGGGTTCTCCAACACCACCCGGAGATTCAAAGCTATCTATAATTTCACAGGTTATTTTAGGCGAGTTTTTAAATTTTAATAGTGGGAAATCATGGAAGTTACTTTGATCGACCTTACCATCTGAAATAGTTATTTCACTTTTTATTGAACTTATTCCATATATAATTGAACCCTCTAATTGAGCTTTAATTATATTTGGATTAATAGCAATACCACAATCAATTACACAATAAACATGCTCAATAATGAACCTCTGATTTTGCTTAATTAATTTAACCACTTGCGACACATGACTTCCATAAGAAGAATGACTTGCAATACCATAATAGACATTAGGATCCGTTTTCCATTTTGAAATTTCGGCCACTCTATTTAAAGTTTCTAATAATCTAGGGCTGTTACCTAATAATTTTTGACGATATTTAAATGCATCTATATTTTTATCTGCGGCTAATTCATCAAAAAAACATTCAAGATGATAGGCATTAATTGACGATCCCACGGAGCGCCAATACCCCAATGGAACCGGCGATGAAATAGCACTATAACTGATTTTATGATTCGGAATATCATAAGGAATATTAGCCGCACCTTCGATGGCCACCTTATCTATTTGCTTATTTCTTTTAAGTGAGCCTGGCGATAAACTTTCGCGCAATGAAGGCGATATAATATGGTGATTGAGTGATACGGGATAACCTTCCGCATTAACTTTTGCCTGTAATTTAGATAATGCGATTGGCCGATAAAAATCATGCTGCATATCTTCTTCACGACGCCAAATTAATTTAATCGGCTGTGAAACCTGCGTTGCAATTTGTACCGCTTCTGCAACAAAATCTTGTTGCAAGCGCCGACCAAAACCGCCCCCCACATAAGTAGTATGAACAACTACATCATCAACGTTATTGGCTTTAAGTAGTTTTTTGGCTTTTTTCCATAATCGATCGGTTAATGAATAGTAATATTTTTGCGCCATTTTTTTAGCTTTTGTCGGCGCTTGCGTTGGAGCCCATACTTCACACACACCATCATGAATATGCACACTGCAATTCATCGGCTCTGTTGTGGCATGTGCTTGAAATGGTGCAATGTAATTGGCAGAGATTATATCTCCTGCTACATTCATGTTCCCAGATTCAATAACAACTGCTGCATCTTTTTCTAATGCCTGCTGCATCGATAATTTTATGTCATCACTATTAATTTTTTTACCGCTAAATTGCCAATCTATATTTAAAAGTTTTGCTGCTTTAAATGCACTCCAAGTATCTTTTGCAATCACTGCCACAGCATTTTCAATTTTAACAATTTTTACCACACCAGCTACATTTAATGCTTTATCTTTATTTATTTTTCCAATCGTTGCGCCAAAAATCGGTGCATGCACAGTGGTGGCAATTAACATATTTGGCAATTGCACATCAATTCCAAATATAGCCTCACCATTCACTTTATTTAATGCATCAACTCGTCGAGTATTTTTGCCAATAAGATTAAATTCTTCAGATGTTTTCAATAGTGCATTTTCAGGTAATGATTTTTTATTTACTCGTTCGATAAGAGCTGAATATTTTATTTTTCTATCTGATGTTTTATCAAAAACCGTTGCATTTTTTGTAATGCAATTATCCGCTGACACCCCCCATGAGTTTGCCGCAGACTCAATAAACATTTGCCGAGTTAGTGCCGCAATTTCTCTAAATTGTCCCCAGCGTTTTCTTATGCTATAACTACCACCGGTTAATTGGTTGCCGTACTTAGATGCGGCTGATGCTCTCACCACATTAACTGCCTGCCATTCCATATCTAACTCATCCGCAATGAGTGTTGATAAACCGGTATAAATTCCTTGCCCCATTTCTGTTTCGGGTATAGTTATTGTGCAGATATTATTTTGATCAATTTTTATCCATGTTCCAGAAAAAGATTCATTTGAATTAAGTGCATTTTTATCGTCTGCAATGGCTTCTGAAATACCAAACTCAGACGAACTAAAACCAATAGCCAAATAAACGCTGCTCGCAGTAGATAATTTAATAAAATCTCGTCGACTAATTTCACCCATGATTATTACTCTTGTTAGATGTTATTGATGACTTAGATATAAGCTGCTGTAAGGCATTTTTAATTCGAGGGTAAGTTCCACAGCGGCATAATACTTTTGACATTGCTGCATCAATTTCATTTTGGCTTGGCTGTGATGTTTGATTTAATAGAGATACTGCAGCCATTATTTGCCCTGATTGACAATAGCCACATTGCACTACATCTTCATCAAGCCATGCCTGCTGCACAGGGTGCAGCGCTTCATTTGATATGCCTTCTATGGTAGTAATGCTTTGCCCCTCTATTTGCGCCGCCGTTATCAAGCAAGCATTAACTGCTTTATTGCCAAGTAGCACGGTGCAAGCACCACACTCACCGGTACCACAACCATATTTAGTGCCGGATAGTTTTACGTAATCCCTAAGAACCCAAAGCAGTGGCATATCGGCAGCCAACTCAAACGAGTAGTTTTTATTATTCACTGAAAATGAATACATTTTATTACTTTGATTTATCGTCATTTAATTGCACCTGAAATAGTTTAAGCCTTGCTTAATAATTTATCGCGCTATTTTATCATTAAAGAATTTTAACTCTAATTTTTCAATCATTTATATCCCTCTAAAATCCTGATGTAAACATTCGTAAAAGGCGAAGCTTATTAATCAAATATCTAATACACATCATTTCATGAAAACAAGCATACAAACTACCCCAACTCAATTTCATTAATTTGCCATAACTATCGATTCATCTGATAGAATATTGAGATGTACAAATTAACACATGAGACATGAAATTTCATTGTTTTGATAAGTCAACTTACCTTAATTAAACAACAAAGCCATGCCAAATATTGAATACGAAGATAAAGAAATAATTAAAAAAGCCATTGATCTTTTAAAGGACAATCAATACATAATCTTATGCACAGTTGTTGAAACTTGGGGTTCCTCTCCTCGGCCAGTGGGGTCAATGATGATAATCAGCCAAGCCGGTAAACTTTATGGCTCAGTTTCTGGGGGTTGTATTGAAGATGATTTACTAGATAAATACAATAACAATTATTTCAGTAGCAGCTCATTAAACACCTTAACTTATAACGCAACCACCGAAAACAGTCATGTAAAAATCCCTTGTGGAAGCAAATTAAAACTCATTACTGAAAAAATTAACGACGCCAAAGAGTTTATATCAATTAATAATTACCTCAATAAAAACCTTAAAATTACTCGAACATTAAATTTAACCAGCCTTAACTCATCTATCGAAACCTCATCTGCTAATAATGAAAATTTTAGCTACAGCAAAGAAAAATTAATTAAAACATTTGGCCCTGCATGGAAAATATTGGTAATTGGCGCCAATCATATTACCCCATATATAAAGCAGTTAGCAGACATGCTTGGTTATAAACTTATTGTTTGTGACCCCCGAAAAAACTACAGCGAAAATTACACAGAAGAGCACAATCATAAAACAATAAGCCTGATGCCGGATGATGCGGTAACAAAATATGCAAGTGATTTTTATAATATTGTATTATCACTAAGTCACGACCCAAAACTTGATGACATGGCATTAATGACAGCCCTTGAATTAAACTTATTTTATGTTGGTGCCATTGGCTCTAAAAAAACTAATGAAGCCAGAAGAAAAAGATTAAAACAGCTGGGGTTAAACGACACATCAATTAATAAATTACATGGCCCAGTTGGGTTAGACATTAACAGCAAAACACCTGCTGAAATTGCAATTTCAATATTTGCCGATTTAACCCGCTTAAAAAATAATTATCAACAGCATGAAAGCTACAAACACTAAGAATATACAGGCCATTATATTGGCCGCTGGCCAAAGTAAGCGCTACGGCTCAAATAAAACACATATTTGTATTGACGGTATTCCCATGCCAATTAAAATTTCTTTGACACTGCAGTCTATTAATATTAATTCGCTAATTGTTATTAATGAAAGCAATATAATATTACAACAATCAGTCAATAAGCATGCCATTAATTATATAATTAATAATGAAGAAACAAATACCGGCATAGGCTCAAGTATTGCACTGGCTGTTCAATCAACACCCGATGCTAATGGCTGGTTAATTTGTTTAGCCGATATGCCCTTTATTAACATAAACACTTATAAAAAAATCATCAGCACATTACAAGAAAGCAACGGTAAACATATAATTATACCTCGGTACAATAAAAAAAACGGCCATCCGGTTGCTTTTGGAAATAACTTTTATCAACAATTAATTAATAAAAGTGGTGACACCGGCGCAAAGAATATTATTAATAATAATTTAACATTGGTTGATTATATAGATATTAATGATCCATTTATTTTACAAGACATTGACACACCACAAGATTTTAAGCGCCTTGCAAACTTAACCCACAATAAATTCTGAATAACATGACAGTTAATATTAAATATTTTTGTGCCAGTATTATATTATTTATTTTTGGTTTATCTGCGGCATATTCCAATAACACACAGCCCGTTAATACAGTTGCTTTTTACACACCACCAAGCACTGAAAAATTCAGTCCCGAATTACAAAATAAAATCATCGCTTTACAACAATCTCGAGGCTCAAGTTATCAGCCCCGCACAAAACATTTAACCACCGATGGCAAAGCTCAATTTACGAATAGATTATTTCTCGAAACCAGCCCCTACCTTTTGCAACACGCACACAACCCAGTAAATTGGTACTCATGGGGAGATGAAGCTTTTATCGCCGCCAAAAAACTTAACTGCCCTATTTTACTGAGTGTCGGTTATTCTACCTGCCACTGGTGCCATGTAATGGAAGAAGAGTCATTTGAAGACATAGAAATTGCGACATTTATTAATGAAAATTATATTGCTATAAAAGTAGATCGCGAAGAGCGCCCTGACATTGATGCTATTTATATGGCTGCTTTGCACGCAATGGGAGAATCTGGCGGCTGGCCAATGAATGTTTGGCTCACGCCAGATAGAAAACCTTTTTATGGTGGCACTTATTTTCCCGCTCGGGATGGTGAGCGTGGCGCAAGTATTGGTTTTTTAAGCCTCTTAAAAAAATTAAAACTTATTTATGAAATTCAACCTACTGAAATAACCAGCGCAACGGAAAGCTTAATCGCAGCCATTAAAAAAGATTTACTGCCCACTGCTGGCACTAACTTACCTAAACAAAAAGTCATGGATATTGCAGCACGCTATTACAAAGAAAATTTTGATAGTTTTTACGGCGGTGTTGGCAATGCACCTAAATTTCCCAACACCACGCCTTTTCAATTTTTATTGCGTTATTACAAACGCAGTGGCGATGCAGAAGTATTAAATATAATTAACCTAACATTAAACAAAATGGCCGCAGGCGGAATTTACGATCATATCGGTGGTGGATTTCATCGTTATGCTATTGACAACGAATGGCTAGTGCCTCACTTCGAAAAAATGCTTTATGACAACGCACTACTTAGTATTGATTATCTTGAAGCATATCAATTAACAAAAAACACTTTTTTTAAACACATAAATTTAAATATTTTAGAATACATTAAACGTGAAATGACATCACCCGCTGGTGGCTTTTATTCTGCCACCGATGCCGTTAGCTTAACCCCTACGGGAAAAACAGAAGAAGGTTATTATTTTACTTGGGATGAAGATGAATTAATTAATGTTTTAAATGAGAAAAATTACGCCATATTTAAAACTTATTATGCCGTATCAAAACAGGGCAATTTTGAGGGCCGAAATATACTTAACACACCCGCATCAATTAAAGACCTAGCCAAGAAATTAAAACTAAATGAAAATCAAATTAAAAAAAGCATTAAGCAATCTAAAGATAAACTCTATCAACATCGTCAAAACCGAGCGCCACCCATTAGAGATGAAAAAATCATAACGGCATGGAATGCGCTTATGATTTCAGCTTATGCAAAATCGGGCTTGGCTTTTAATAATGATACGTTTAAAAAACAAGCTGTAAAAAGTGCACAATTTATTATTGATAATTTATATAAAAATGGCACGTTATATAGAATCTATAAAGACGGTCACGTTAAATATAAGTCATACTTAAGTGATTATGCCTTTTTGATTGCGGCACTTCTCGATGTTTATGAGATAAGTTTTGATATTAAATGGCTTAATCAAGCAATCGAATTAGATGAAATATTAAAAACACAATTTGAAGACAAAAAAGACGGTGGTTATTTTATGACCAGCCTTCATCACGAGCAATTAATTAGCCGTGAAAAACCCAGTTTTGATAGCGCAGAACCCACCGGCAATTCTGTGCAAGCTTTAAACTTATTGCGCTTAGCTGCATTCACATCTAATGCGCATTATTTAAAGCGCGCTGAAAATACATTAATCTCTTTTTCAAATATTTTAAACACTACACCTATGGCATTATCTAAAATGCTAGTGGCGCTAGATTTTTACTATGGTGAAGCTAAAGAAATTATTATTATTACACCGGATAACAAAAAATCACAAAGTCAGGTTTTTTTAAACGCACTTCAAAAGCATTACTCACCCAATCGAGTTATCTCTGTAATGAGTGAAGGCAGAGACTTACAACAGCAAACTAACATCATTACTATTGCCGAAGGAAAAATCGCCATAAATGATAAAACAACTGTTTATGTTTGCAAACAAGGCAGTTGCGAATTACCGACTAATAATGTGGATATTTTTATCCAACAAATCCAAAAATTTAACTTAAAAAAAACGCCCAAATAAAGCATAACTACCTCCCTATTTTAGATAATTTAAGCTACAATTTTAAGCATTGTAAATTTAGATTGGACCGTGTTATGAAGCAAAAAACTCCCCCTCGACTTTCTCTATTGATTATAACGTCAACTCAGCCTTAACTCAGCACCAACTAAATTACTCAAACTATTATGATGAGCATTAAACACACAAAATCATTAAGCCTACTACTCACACAATTATTAATATTTTCACCACTTGCATTGTCTGAAACTGGCTCTGATGAAAGATTTGATCACTTTATCTCATTAAGCTTAGAAGATTTAGTTAGTCTTGAAACAACCATAGCAAGCGCCTCCAAGCAAACCACAACAGAAGCACCCGCCGTTGTCACCCTAATTACCGCAGACGATATTAAAGCTACCGGTGCCACTAATCTGGTTGACGTATTAGAAGGTGTACCCGGTATACACATAAGAATTAGCCAATTTGGCAACCGCCCTATTATTCATTTTAGGGGAGCTAAAGGCACGCAAACTTTGCTAATGATTGATGGCAACTCGATGGTCGATTTAGTGTGGAATTTTGGTGCTTTCTGGAAAGGATTACCGGCTAATGTCATTGAGCGAATTGAAATTATTCGTGGCCCTGGCTCAGCACTATTTGGCGCCGATGCCTCCGCCGGTGTTATTAACGTTATCACCAAAGCCGCATCTCAAATTGAATACTCAGAAGTTGGCGCCCGCAGTGGAAGCTTTAATACTCGCTCCGCGTGGATACAACATGGCGATAAACTTGGAAAATTTGATTTTAACTTTAGCGCCAATATTTCAGATACCGATGGCTACAACCCTTTAATTGAAATAGATGGCCAAACATTAGCCGATGCCGATACCGGCAGCAACGTATCTTATGCACCAGCAAATGCTCAGTATGGTTGGCGCAATGAAGACATTCGTTTCTCGGTTAAAAATCAAAATTGGCGTTTAAACTTAGCTTATATGCGCAGCAGTGAACTTGAAATAGGCTTAACCGGCTTTGGGGTGCTAGACCCAATAAGCAAAGCGAATGACAAACGCAGCAATATTGACCTTTTTTATAATGATGAAAACTTTAATGAAAATTGGACATTAGATTTAGAGCTGCGCATTCAACACTACGACTATTCATCGGGCAATGGTTTTCAGGAGCGCCCGCCGGGCTACATTGAGAATACTGGTGATCCCGTTTATACCAATGGACAAATCAACCAGCAAGAATCCAATGAACGTAAAATAGAATTTGAAGCGAGCACACTTTATACTGCCATTCCCGACCACTTAATTCGCATTGGCGCTGGTTATACTACCCAAGATCTTCTTTCTATAAATCATCGAGTGAATTTTGGCACCGGCCCCGATGGCAATGAAATTGTAGCTGGCTCTCCCCTAGTTGATATTTCCGATACACCTTATGCGTTTGCGCCAGAAGAAATTCGAAAAATAAGCCATATTTATTTACAAGATATTTGGCGCATAAACTCAGCACTCGAACTCACCACGGGTGCCCGTTATGATAACTACTCGGATTTTGGCGGCACGTTTAATCCGCGCTTAGCATTGGTTTGGCAAAGCACAGAAAAACTCACCAGCAAATTACTCTACGGTCAGGCATTTCGTCCACCATCCTATTTAGAATTATTTGATGAAACCTCTTTTACTATACCCAACCCAGATCTCGATCCTGAAAATTCTGAAACACTAGACTTGGTATTTTCTTATACCGCAAAAAGCGACCTGCAAGTCGGTGCTAATTTTTTCTATTTTAAGCAATCTGACATTATTACCAATAATGTAAATACCGGAAGATTTGAAAATGGTGGTGATCACACCATCCGCGGCATAGAGCTCGAAGCTCGCTGGCAAGCCGCAAATCATGTCACTGTTTATGCTAACTATACTAAGCGCAACCAAAATAAAAATCGCTTTAGAGCCGTTCAAGAACCCGATCAAGATGCCTATATTCGAGCCGATTGGGCATTTATGCCAAGTTGGAATTGGAATTTACAGAGTAGCTGGATTGGCGAGCGCACACGTAATTCAGGCGATCTTCGTCCGCCGATTGAATCCTATTTTATGACAGACACAACATTGCGTTTCGCCGCCACCAACAATTGGGAATTTACCGGCTCTATCCGAAACTTATTTAATGTGGATGCGCGTGAGTTTACCGGCAGGTCAATACCTAATGACCTGCCCCTTCCAGAACGCAATGCATATATAGAAATACGCTATAAATTTTAATATTACAACATGGAAATAAAATTAAAAGGGAAATTTATGACTATATTTTATTTAATACAACAAGAGCTTAATTTTAAGTTTTTAAAAAAAACATTAACTATCACTTTACTCATGCAACAATTTTTAAACTTAAAAACAGAATACTTATTATTGATGCTTAGCAATATATATAAACCTAAAAAAAATAATTCACTAACTTCTGCATGGTTATTTAATTAATGTTTAAGTATTTACATTTTGCTGTATACCTTAGCTTATTAGCATGTTTATTCCTGCCTATAAATAGTTTATTGGCAGCAGCTCAACTTCAAGCGAATGATGATGAGCGATTTAAAGCGGCTTCATTTATAATTTTGCCAAATTCACCCACTGGCCTGATGATGCCAACAAGCAAAATGAATCTTTAGTTTTATGTACCATTGGTATTAAAACATCAAATTATAACTTAAGCCTATTAAGCGGAAAAATAATAAAAGGCCGATCACTTTCTGTTAAGCCAATAACAAATATAAATTCAGTAACAAGCTGCCATATTTTATACATAGAAAAATCTGTAAAAAACAAGCTAAATAAAATACTGGCATTAACCCATAAAAAACCTATCTTAACTGTAAGTGATATTCCTAACTTCACTCAAAAAGGCGGCATTATTTATTTTTATCGCAAGCAAGGAAAAACACACCTTGTTATTAATTTAGATAACGCCCACCAATCAAACATAGAAATAAGCTCACGCCTATTAATTATTGCCAAGGTTATCAATAAAAACCCATAATGCCAGCTAGCAGCACCATTAAAAAGAAACTCGAAGCCATTATTTTGGTTACCGCTGCCTCTGTTTTATTACTTAGCTTTGTACTATTTATGGTTATCGAAATCTTATCGGCAAAAGTCGAAACCACTAAACGCCTTGAAGCACTAGCAACTGTACTTGGCGCAAACAGTAGTGCGGCAATTACTTATCGAGACCAAAAAGCCACAACTGAAATATTAACCACCCTATCCTCACAAAAAAATATAATATGGGCAGGCATAATAATAGACAATAATATTCTTGCTAAATATCAATCTGCAAACTTTAAAAACTTTACCTTAAAAAAACAAGAAGATTTAATTCACCACAATCAAAGCTCACCATTTATTTTTGGCTACATTAAAGTCAACCAAGCAATTATTTTCGACAACGAAGTTATCGGGCGCTTTTATATTATTGGCGATATGAGCATGGCCCATGATATTTTAACAAAACAAGCCTATTTAGGTGTTGGCATATTCATCGTATCAATGATACTAGCGCTAATGCTATCTAGCCGTCTTCAAAAAATCGTCTCCACTCCTGTTGAACGACTTTTAAAAACAATGGAAAACGTAACTCATAATAGTGATTTCAGTTACCGTGCAGAAAGAGTTAGCAATGATGAACTGGGGACACTGGTGGATGGGTTCAATCGCATGCTCGAACAAATTCAAACCTATGATGAAAAATTAAACTCTTATCAGCAAGATTTAGAATGTTTAGTTATTGATAGAACCCGCGAACTAGAAAGCGCTAAAAATCAAGCCGAATCGGCTAACCAAGCAAAGAGTGAATTCATTGCCGTAATGAGCCATGAAATACGAACACCAATGAATGGCGTTATTGGTTTTACCAGCTTGCTTGAAGACACTAAACTCAATTCAACGCAACTAGACTATGTGCGCAATATTACTAATTCAACTGATTCACTGCTAACCATTATTAATGATATTTTAGATTTTTCAAAAATTGAAGCTGGTAAACTTAACCTCGACTACACAAGCATTATGTTGAGAACTGAAATAAATAATATCGCCGCATTATTTTCAAATAGTATTGAAGAAAAAGGTCTCGATCTTCTTGTTCATATTTCAGAATCTTTACCTGAAATTTTTATGGGCGATAAAGTAAGGCTACGCCAAATAATCACCAATTTAATTGGCAATGCTATAAAGTTTACCGAGCAAGGCCACATAATATTAAAAGTTGAAACTTGTGAAAACACCGATTTTATAACGCATAAAAAAACTCATAAAAAACCGTCTGAAAATACTAAATTCAGTAATGTTTGTATTACAGTACAAGACACCGGCATTGGCATTCAACGTGGGCAACAAGCTCGATTATTTCAACCTTTTCAACAAGGCGATAGTTCCATCACGCGTCGCTATGGCGGCACAGGCTTGGGGTTAGTTATTACTCAACGGCTAGTATCAATGATGAGCGGTGAAATTAAACTATCGAGCAATTATGGTAAAGGCTCAATATTTTCTGTCATGCTACAACTTGAAACACCTATCACCCCCTTAAAAACTCAATATCAAAACACACTCACAAGCCCAGAAAGTAATAAGCAAGCACACCAACAAAATAAAAATAACAAAATAGCATTAATTGATTTATCCATACTCGTAGTTGATGATAACAACATAAACTTAAAAGTTGCTACAACACTTTTAGCAAATGAAGGTGCAAATGTTCACACGGCAACAAGCGCTATAGAAGCTCTTCAAAAAATAACGTTACATGAATATAGCGTGATTTTAATGGATCTTGAAATGCCCGATATGAGCGGTATGGAAGCAACAAGAAAAATACGTCTATCGGAAACTAAGTGCAAAAATATTCCGATTATTGCTCTTACTGCACATGCCTTTTCAGATTTACGCCATGAAGCCATTGATGCTGGTATGAATGATTTACTCGCTAAACCATATAAACCTGACCAGCTATTTTCAATTATTTATAAATGGTGCAGTTCTGAGATCCCGCGAACTGAATATACGCATGAAAATATTAATACTGATGAAAACTTAAACCCAAAAACTTATGATATTGAAAAAGCGATTAATACGGTAGGGGGTGATAAAAAAGTTGCTGAAGAATTGCTTAATGATTTTTTAAATACTTTAGCTGATAGCGAAAATGCAATACGTGAAAATAATATCGCGGAAAATTATTCTGCCCTTTATGAGGCCATACATAAACTATCAGGTTCGGCTAGCGCTGTTGGTGCAAACGCGCTACACACCGAAACGCTACAACTACAAAACCAATTAAAAGAAACACCGCTACAAAAAATCGAGATTAATAACCGCGTTAATGCGGTGCTTAATAAATGCAATGATTTTAAAGAACACATTAAAACATTATAAGATTAGCGCCGATATCAAACCGATTAAACCACCAAATACACCGCCCCACACAACCAGCCAACCTAAATGCTGTTTTATCATTTCCTGAATAATTTCTTTAACTATTTGTGGTGTTAATTCATTTAATCTAGCATCAACTATTTCTTCAATTTGTTGTTTAATGTTAGATAGCACATCAGGTTTTTCAAGTTCATCTTGAAGCAGTAGCTGAAATTTTTCCTGCTTTGTCATATCAACCAATGACGTTTTCATGCTTTTGATGAAAGGGTCTTTTAATGGTGTTAACGCATCCACCCCACCAAACATACCCAACATACTTCCAAAAGATGATTGCATAATAACTTCAACTAAAGAATCAAATGATGGCGATAAATCAACTTTCTCAATAACGGGTGCCAAATGAAAATTCTGCTGCTTATCTGCTTTTAAAAATCGGTCTATATTTTCATTGGTGAAAAACTGCCCCATCATTAAATTTTTAATTGCTAATTTAAATTCTTCAAAACGATTAGGAATAATACCCGAACCATATAAGCCGGGTACTTTTTCGAATAACATATATACCGCTAGCCAATTAGTTATTGCACCTGAAAGTGCAAACATGCCAATACTTAATATTATTGGCTGTTGAAACATATAACCTAAAATAACAATTAAAATTGCAACCGTATTAGCGGCCAAACTTTTATTCATATAACACCTATTTACTAACAAGTCAGTTGAAAAGATACCCTTACCTTACCCAACCCAAACCCGTGCATTTCTAAACATGCGCATCCACGGGCTATCTTCATCCCAATCATCTGGATGCCATGAGTGCTGCACGGTTCTAAATACGCGCTCTGGATGTGGCATCATAATAGTCACTCTACCATCATCAGTTGTGAAACCGGTTAAGCCATCTTGCGAACCATTTGGATTTAACGGATAGCTTTCTGTCGCTTCACCATAATGATTTACAAAACGCATTGCTTGATGACTTTTGCTCACATCTGCACCGTGTTTAAATTCTGCTCGGCCTTCACCATGTGCTACCGCAATCGGTATTTTTGAACCTGCCATGCCGTTTAAAAATAACGACGGTGATTCTAAAATTGCTACCGAACTAAATCGTGCTTCAAATTGTTCGGATAAATTTCTGACAAAATGCGGCCAGTTTTCTGCACCGGGAATTAATTCTTTTATGTTCGACATCATTTGGCAACCATTACACACGCCAAGTGCGAAACTGTCATCACGTTCAAAAAATGCGCTGAATTCATCGCGGGCTTTTGGATTAAATAAAATCGTTTTTGCCCAGCCCTCACCGGCACCTAAAACATCACCGTAAGAAAAACCACCGCAGGCCACTAAACCTTTAAACTCACTTAACGAAACTCTACCGGATAAAATATCGCTCATGTGAACATCAACACTGGTGAAACCCGCGTGATCAAATGCCGCCGCCATTTCGACTTGGCCGTTAACACCCTGCTCACGTAAAATAGCCATTTTTGGTTTTATATTTTTTGCAATAAATGGCGCGGCAACATTTTCATTTAAATTAAAAGTTAAGATCGGTGAAATACCTGGATCTTTTTTATCTAAAATTAAATCAAATTCTTGCTGCGCACATTTCGGATTATCTCGAATAGTTTGCATTTGATGGGTGGTTTCAGACCAAGCACGTTGTAAATTAATTCGTGTGTCAGAAAAAATCGGATCGACATCGTTAAAGAATTCAATTTGATCTTTTTGATTGGTGGTGCCAATGACATAACTGTGATTACCCAAACCACAAGCTCTTAAATCATTCATTATAAACTCAACATCCGTTGAATTTATTTGAATGACCGCACCTAATTCTTCATTAAATAATGCCGCTACATTGTCACTATCCATGCCCGCCAAATCAATACTTACACCGCAATGACCGGCAAATGCCATTTCACAAACCGTGGTAAACAATCCCCCATCGGAGCGATCGTGATAAGCCAGTAATTTTCTTTGATGATTTAAATCTTGAATCACTGAGAAAAAGTTTTTCAAGTTTTCTGGCTTATCTAAATCGGCTGGGGTGTCACCAATTTGTTTGTAAACCTGCGCTAAAGCCGAGCCACCTAAACGGTTTTTACCTTCACCCAAATCAATTAAAATTAACAAGGTTCCGTTTTGATTTTTTAACTGCGGCGTCATGGTGCTGCGCACATCGGTTACCGGTGAAAACGCAGTAATAATTAATGACAATGGCGCGGTTACCGAACGCTCTTCACCGTTTTGCTGCCACACGGTTTTCATCGACATGGAATCTTTACCCACCGGAATCGCAATATCTAACTCGGGGCACAATTCCATACCCACGGCTTTTACCGTGTCATATAAAATCGCATCTTCACCTGGGTGCCCAGCGGGTGCCATCCAGTTTGCGGACAATTTTATATCGCCTAATTTATTAATAGCACTGGCGGCAATATTGGTAATGGCTTCACCCACTGCCATGCGACCCGACGCGGGGCCATTTAATAATGCGATGGGTGTGCGTTCACCCAATGCCATGGCTTCGCCGCTATGTACATTAAATGAGGTGGTGGTAACGGCAACATCTGCAACCGGAACCTGCCACGGCCCAACCATTTGGTCGCGACTAATTTGCCCGGTTACACTTCGGTCGCCAATACTAATTAAGAAAGTTTTATTGGCCACAGAAGGCAAACGTAAAATTCGATTTGCGGCTTCTTTTACATCAATATTTTGTGTTGAAAATGCTTTTTGCTGAACGCTTTCGTGTTTAACATCGCGAGTCATTTTGGGTGGCTTGCCGAGCAAAACATCCAGCGGCATATCCACCGGATAATCATCAAAGTGTTTATCAAAAACTTTTAAATCCATCTTGTCCGACGTGACACCCAACACCGCATACGGGCATCGCTCACGTTCACAAAATGCTTTAAACTCATCTAGCTGATCGACAGCAATCGCCAACACATAACGCTCTTGAGATTCATTACTCCAAATTTCCATCGGCGACATGCCAGGTTCATCGATGTGCACTTCGCGTAAATTAAATTCTGCGCCCTGCCCGCCATCGTTTACCAGCTCGGGTAAAGCATTGGAGATGCCCCCCGCGCCCACATCGTGAATCCAGATAATCGGATTGTTTTCAGCCCCGTTCTCATCACATTGGGCCCAGCAACGATCAATCACTTCCTGACAACGACGTTCCATTTCTGGGTTACCGCGTTGCACCGAAGCAAAATCTAAATTCTCGGCGCTTTCACCCGATGCCACCGAAGATGCAGCACCGCCACCCAAACCGATTAACATGGCGGGGCCGCCGAGTAATACAATTGGCGTGCCCGCGGGCATGTCGATCATATCAATGTGTTCTTTGCGCATATTGCCAAAACCACCCGCCAGCATAATTGGCTTGTGATAGCCGCGCACCTCTTCACCACTCACGCCCACTGTGGTTTCTTCAAAGGATCGAAAATAACCGTTGATATTTGGACGACCAAATTCATTATTAAATGCCGCGGCACCCAGTGGGCCTTCAAGCATAATATCTAGCGCTGAAACAATTCTATCTGGCTTGCCGTAGTCACTTTCCCACGGCTGTTCAAAACCGGGGATTTTTAAATTAGACACCGAGAACCCGCATAAACCGGCTTTCGGTTTAGAGCCACGACCCGTTGCACCTTCATCGCGAATTTCACCACCCGAACCGGTTGCCGCACCGGGAAAAGGTGAAATTGCGGTGGGGTGATTATGAGTTTCCACCTTCATTAAAATCGGCATGGATTCTTGATGCAAAGTGTATTCACCGGTTTTCGCATCTGCAAAAAATCGTCCTGCGGTATTGCCTTCAATTACTGACGAGTTATCGTGATAAGCACTTAAAATATTTTCTGGAGATTTATTCGCGGTATTGCGAATCATGCCAAACAGGGAAATATCCTGCTTCTCGCCATCAATCACCCAATCTGCATTAAAAATTTTATGACGACAATGCTCCGAGTTTGCTTGCGCAAACATCATTAATTCTGCATCGCCCGGGTTGCGTTTAATTGAGGTGAAGTGGTCAACCAAATAATCAATTTCATCCGCAGAAAGCGCCAACCCTAATTCGGTATTTGCACTCACCAGCGCCTCGCGGCCACCGCCAAGAATATCCACATGGCTGCCTTTGGTTGGCTCGGCTTTATTAAACAAGGCGGCGGCGAAATCAAAATCGGCCAACACCATTTCTATCATACGATCGTGAATGTTTGATTTTATAAACTGTGCATCTGTCTCACTCAATGCGGTGTCAGCGTCAATATAATAAGCCACGCCGCGCTCTAAACGCTTTACATTATTTAGGCCGCAATGCTCGGCAATATCGGTGGCTTTTGATGCCCACGGAGAAATGGTGCCAAAACGAGGAACCACTAAAAACAACTCACCCTTGGGTTCTGAGGCGGTAAATGCGGGGCCGTAGGTTAATAGTTTATTTAAAACGCTCAATTGATCTTCGCTTAAATCACCTTTAATATCCGCGAAATGCACGTATTCTGCGTGTAAGTTGTCAATTGCGGGAATACTAGATTTAAGTTGAGAAAGTAACTTTTCAATACGAAAAGCAGATAACGCGGGGGAGCCACGGAAATAATGCAATTTTATAGCCTCAATAACAATGTGAGACCTTTGCACGATAGAATCACAAGTAAAAAGGGCTAAAATCTCACTGCTTTTCATTAGAAAACTTGTCAATATCTAGATATTAACTGCGTTTCCTGCCTCAATCAGTAAAATTTTAGCGCATTTTTCTTTTGCGCCTCTATCGTGCAAAGGTCTCAATGTAAAAATATTCTAACCAGTAGGTTCGAATTTGTTCGAACTATACCCATAAATATGCGAATTAATTCGCACCTACACATTGGCGCATAATGCTGAGATAGACAGAAGCGTGGATTTTAAAGCAATGCTGATGCTATCGCCACCTGTAATATGTGTAGACGACAATCAACTGGGCATGCCTTTTTATCGCTTACTAAGATGATGGCGTAACCAAAAATTTCTGCAGTTTTTTGCGCACAAATAAAACCGCCTCCTGCAGAATTTTCTTCGAATCATCAGTCACACTTTCGAGCGCATTGACCCGCTCTAAATAATTTTTTGTCACCTCTAACGACTCTTCCACAATCACCCGACCCCGCGGCCGGCTAATATTATATTTTTTCAGCAGACGCAGCAGTGCCTCATCAAAGCCCACTATATCGTCATCATTACTGGCAAACTCGCCGTAATTACCAAATGGCATGGGGCTTAACATGTCGTGAACTTTATAAGCTCGCATGGGGGTCGGGTCGTATACGGGGGAAAAAAAGCGCTCCCCTTCCAACTCAATCACCGACATATTTTCTAAATGCAAATCGCCATTACCGGTTAAAAAGCTCAACATTAAACGCCGAAAAACATATTCTTTGGCCCTCACCGGATCATGCACAAACGGCACGGTGATTTTATCAATCGCATCCGCAATACGGTCATAAGATGAGCTGTGATTATTGGTGATGGTTTTATCACCACTGGCCATCACCGATAACACGGTTTCCATAAATATCGGCTTGTTAAATTTATTGCGATCGAAACGCTCAATGGCAATGGCTTTAATGTCGTTGATGCTGGTTTTCCAGTAGCGCGGCACGTCAAAACCGGCTTCTTTATGAATATCCAATGCCAGTGCTTCAAGCTCAATAATGCCGGGATATTGATTGGTTTGTTCAAACTTTAAAATCACATCTGTGCGGTCATGGGTAGATTTTTTGGTGGGCAGCGCAATGCGGCAATCCCAGCCACTGCTCGGAATCGACAACAGCAATTTAGGCACTGCACCGCCGACGCTGGGGGTGGGGCCAATGGCATTAATAATCATGTCCGCATCATTATCCATCCACGATAAAAACTCTTTTAGCGAAAAACCAAATGATTCATCCATTTTATAAAACGGTGCAGGCTCATTATCGTCATACCATTTTCGTGCGGTTTCATCGTCTTTGAATACATCGTTGTGGCCAATGCCACCGTGTCCCGCCACCATTAAAATTTCCCAATCGGTTTCAAAGCCAATAGCAGGACTTACATCAATTTTAGCCAAATAGGCGAGGATTAATTTACGCTGAAAGTTTTGCTCATTGTCCGGTGGAATCAGAGATTTTAATTCGGGAAATACGGGAAAATATTCGGTGCGCTTCCACACCAATGGGTTTTTACCAATGAGTTCAGGGTTATGCAACACCCCCATACCGGGCAAATTAGTTTCGAGATAGGCCGGGTCATAATTAAACCGACATTCTTCATCGGTAACATTTAAACGCCCCATTTTCATCGGCGCATCGCCGATACTGGTCCAAATTACCGCTTCTCTATCCATTACTAGAAAACCTCTCGGTTAATAATTGAGTTAAGATCTTCATCCTCGGGCACAAATGTGAGCTTCAAACCCACCGCATGGCCCAGACGAATTAATGTAGACAGCCGGGGGTCTGAATTCATAATTCGCCCAAATTTATTGTTTTGCATCCCCGAGCGCAAGGCAATTTCACCTTTATTCATGCCCTGCTCTTTACCCGCAACAACAATACTGTCAATTAATGCGTTAATTTCTTCACTCATTTATATAGTCCGTATTGATTATATTTTGTTTAAATATAGCACAAAATACCTTAATAGGAATATATTAATATTCCTAATTCGGAATATTTTAAGAAAATATTTCTTTTTATACCTAAAAAGGAATATTAATAGGGTTGCGAGAAAACCTTACCCAAACAACAAACAATCATCCACACACCACTATCAATAAATAAGCCAAACCTGTTACAATTAGCACAGGCTTAACCACCTATTTATCATAAGTTTTACTGGGGGCGACATTGGTTTCGACGTGGGTAACAAAACTTTATGGTGCATGCCGAGGATAGCACTTACCTCGTAAATACAGTTGCTAAATTATAGTTGCTAACGATAACAACTACGCAATCGCTGCCTAAACACCAGTAGATTGCCTTCCGGCCAGTGCTTGCTAGTAGGCGTTGGATTTCGGGAGTCATCTTATACTAGATCGTGATCTGGTCGGCCTGAGGTCAGAACATTAAACTTTAAACAGACTCGTTACTTAAAATCCTGAATTGCCGGAGTTTAAGCGATTAAATTAAAAGGCGAAATCTAAGCATGTAGAGCCTAAGGCGGAGTACTTGCGGACGGGAGTTCGATCCTCCCCGCCTCCACCAAAAACTAAGGCCACCCATTTTTTATGGGTGGCCTTTTTTATGGGTAAAGATGGTGAAATGAGACCCCGAACAGCTCTTTATTTAAGATATTTTTTGAATAACACTTCAATAAATTAAATTTTTAGCGCCATTTATGTTTAAAACACATATCTAAAAAAACTCACTTTGAGACCTTTGCACGATAGAGACGCAAAAGAAAAATGCGTTAAATTTTACTGATTGAGGCAGGAAACACAGTTAATATCTAGATATTGACAAGTTTTCTAACGAAAAGCAGTGAGATTTTAGCCATTTTTACTTGTGATTCTATCGTGCAAAGGTCTCACTTTACAATACACGCTGCCAAAAGCTACGTTTGCGGCCATGGGCTTCTTCGAGTTGTTTTATAAATTTGGCATGATCATCGAGTGGTTTGTATTGTGGAAGTTTTTCTGCAATCATCGCCAATTTTTTATAGTAGCGCGCCGCATGCGTATACGCTTTACTTCGACCTTGGTTTAAAATATCTAACAATAAACCGCGGTAACAAACCGTTGCGGCTAACCAGCATTTTTGCGTTTCAAAATTTTTCGCCAGTTTAAGCAAGCTATCATAAAAAACAGCGGCTATTTTTTCAGGCTTTGCTAACACAAGTAACTGGGCACGTTCCGGTTCATTTAACTGCAATAGCAAATCAACATTCACGGCGATGTCGTCAAGCTGGCCTCCACCTTGCTCTGCCAGTTTAATGGCTTCATCTCGTGCGGTTTGTTGTTCTTTATCTTTTAATAATTCAAAATAACGCTTAAAACTGGAATAACTTTTATCACGTAAATAAGTTTGGTAACGTGTTTTTTTTAATTCATCAACATTGCCACTTTGTAAATGCGCCTCATCTAGTAAACGTAAACGGTCACCTTCAAAACGTGTTGACCACGATGTATTTAACCAACGCATTGCGCCATCTACTTGATTAAATTTTAAATACATTTTAATCATGGCTTCTTTTTGCAAATCATTAGGCTCGGGGGATGAGATTAATGTGGCTCGCTCATACAGCGCGGGATCTTTTAAGGCCTCAGCCACCAAACCCAATGCCACCCTACTGGTGAGTGATGCTAAATTAAACGTGTCATTTTTATTGGCTGATTTAAGTGATTGGCGTAGTTCAGATTCATAACGCCATGCCAGCTCCACTAACTGATCGTGATCTAATAAAATATTGCAGTTCGGTAATAAAACATCATAAACCGCGTAATCATTATCCGAATACAAATCATAAACACGCTCTAACCAGTTTAATTTTGCACCAGCAGCCGATGTGGTTTTCCATTGACTAGCCGCGGTTAACCAAAGCAATACCGCGTTTTGATAAATCGCCCCAACATCACCCGATGAATCATCAATGCGTTCATAAACTTTATTTGAAGTTGCTAAAAATTTACTGAGCAAATCAAGTGCATGTTTGGGTGAGGATTTTAATAAACCACTTTCAATATCCGACAAAATAAAATCTAAATCACGCGCAAAAGAAAAGCTCATACGGTAATCAATATACTTTCTACCGCGTGAAACAGATTGAATACGTTTTAAAATAGCTTTGTTTAATGCCGCGGGTTCGTTATACAACAGCAGGGTTTCAATTTTATTTTCTAACTCGGGATATTGCAGATAAAGATCGAGTATAAAATCTTTTATTATATTGCTATCTAAATCGTTTATTTTTTGTTTAATGCCATCAATATTCATTTTTAATTACAGTTATTATTTATGGGGTTGGAATACAGCCAATTTTAAAAAACAGATTCACTCTGCTTATACAGTAGCGAAAAAAAGCCCCCTCTTTTTTAAAGGGGGATTGAGGAGTTTTAACTTTAAAAATCAAACCCTCCTAACCTCCCTTTGAAAAAGGGAGGGGTCAAGTGCTATGGCTTCGCTTTGACATTTCTTGCATTATAACCACTCGAACACCTTCAATATTCTGTAACACATCTTTATTACCAAAACGTATTACCTTCAAACCTCTAGATTCAAAATATGCCGTTCTTTATATTGTCATATTCCTGTTGCTCACTATGCGAATCACCATCTATTTCTATAAATAATTTTAATTCTTTACAATAAAAATCGGAAATAAAATAATTAACCGGATGTGGTCGTAAAAATTTATACCCTATTTTTTCTTGAGAGTATTTTTCCCCATATTATCTTTTCTGTAACCGTTGGGTTTAATCTATTTTTTTTGGCATGTTGTTGTGTAGTTTTGTTCATATTCCTTTTTAACTATCCTTAACCCCCTCTTCTAGCTTTTACTCTATGGCTTTTGTTCTATGGCTTTAGTGCCAAATATTTGCGGGTAACGCATGATGTGTTTTTGCGGCCCCGTGCTTTCTTTGACATACGCCAGTGAAAACTCAAACATGAAAGCTAAACACTCACGTTGAAATAATGATGTACAGATTCTATTGGTTAGTATGTCTGGGTTTTTATTCTTTGCAAACTCAGGTGACTATTTAATACTGAGTAAGTTATTGTCTTTCGTATCTTTGCTCGGTGGCATTATCTAATGTTGTTAGTAATGCACTTAAATCAAACTGCTCTTCTTCACGAAAATAGTTAAAGCTCGGATTTTCATAACTTGCTGTCGCATAAAATACCCCTTCTATGGGCATAGGTAAACTATTGAAGGTATTGTTATTAAAATCTTCAAAATCAATTAAACGTGTGCCTGACTTGTCAGTTAGCTTCTGGTAAAAGGCTTTGCCTAAGTCTTCTTTTTCCAAGCAAAGCGAAATTTCATCATAAAACTGTTTTACTTCATCTATAAGCAGACTATCTTCACCTGTCTGTAGTTTTAATCGAAGCGCCTGTAACTTTATGTCATCTTCTTCCAGCTTACATAGCCCAGTACGCACCACCTCACCTACTGAAAGCCGCCTTCTTTAATCTTCTCCACCACATAACCGTCAAAATGCTCACCCAATGTTACCGATGCATTTCTAGCCATTGTTTTAACCTCAACAACCAACTGTATTAAATATTAATATACCATAAAAAGTGATACCATCGAAAACAGGTAGCAAAAAAGACGGTTTTTAGGGCATGACTTTTGCCTTTAGTAGTACTGATAGTAGTACCCGCGAAAAGACAAACTGATTAATCATATATCAAATAGTTGAGATGTAGATTAAGTTTCCGCCGTCCCATAATTATGTATTTAAAGCTGTCCGGGGATGGCTTTTTTATATTTTAATTTAAAGCATACTGCCTATTTTAATAACCACATAACAATCTAAATATCATTACATTGAGGAATATATGTTATCTATTTTAAAGCCATCAAAATGGTTTTTAGCTATTTTCATTACGCTTCTCGCTTTACCTGTTTTTGGGCATGGCATGTCAGATGCTGAAAAGCAGCTTATTATTGAAGGGGGGAATTTGCGTTATATATGGATTGGTGCAACGCACATGCTGACGGGTTACGATCATTTAGCCTTTGTATTTGGCATTATTTTTTTCTTAACTAAGTTTAAAGATATTGTTAAATATATAACTGCATTTACAATTGGGCATAGCATCACCCTTATTTATGCAACATTTAATGCCATACAAATAAATTACTTTTTAATCGATGCGGTAATTGCATTAAGTGTTTGTTATATCGCTTTTCATAATCTTGATGGTTTTAAAAAACATCTCAATATTAACCCCCCAAATATGTTAGCCATGATTTTTGGTTTAGGTTTAATTCATGGGCTAGGATTATCTACACGCTTGCAACAACTTCCACTTAACCCTGATGATCTATTAATGAATATTATTTCTTTTAATATTGGTATAGAGGTTGGGCAAATTGCTGCGCTAACGGTTATGTTAATACTCATTGCCGCATTTCGAAAAAATCATTTGTTTACAAGCTTCAGTAAAGTTTCAAACGTCTTTTTAATTCTTGTTGGCGCATATCTTTTTCTTATGCAAATGCACGGCTATGAACACACAGCTAATGCACAGGAACTTGCCGACAATACGGACGTTAAAAAAATCGCTCTCGTTAAACAAACAAAAGAACCCGCTTGGAAAGACACCATTACAATTACGATACCTGCCAGAGATGACAAGGAATATAAATTTCAATTTTTAAAATCCGCAAGCTTTGACTACGCATGGAAAACAGATAAAGAAGCATTATTTTTTGATTTTCATGGCGAACCTAAAGGCGCAGAATCGGGTTATTTCGAGAGCTTTGAAAAAAACACTCTTTCCCAATCCAGTGGTTCATTAACAACAACATTTGAAGGCACTCACGGTTGGTATTGGAAAAACACTAATCCGTTTCCCGTTGTTATTACTTTACAAATGCGAGGCGAGTATCAACGCTTAGACTTGGATAGCGATACAGAATAAAAATAAACTTATTCACAATATTTTTTATTCATGACAAGCTATGTTTGTAATATTCTAAGATTAATACGCGCAGAATATTTTTAGCTGAAATTTATTAGTCTAATAAACAAATAATATGAGACCTTTGCACGCTAGAGGCGCAAAGGTCTCAATATATTATTTTTTATTTTGCGCGCGTAAATAATCTAGCTTTTCTTTAATTTTAATTTCCAAGCCCCGCGCTACCGGATGATAAATTTCTTGTTCGCCTAATGCATCGGGAAAATAAGTTTCGCCTGCGGCAAAAGCATTTTCTTCATCGTGTGCATAGCGATAATTTTTTCCGTATCCCATTTCTTTCATTAAAGTTGTTGGGGCATTGCGCAAATGCTCCGGCACATCCATCGAGCCACTTTCTTTGGCCAGTTGCATCGCCGATTTATACGCCATATAAACCGCATTGGATTTTGGTGCGCAGGCTAAATAACTGACTGCCTGTGCCAACGCCAACTCACCTTCTGGACTACCTAAACGCTCATAGGTGTGCCAAGCATTTAATGAAATTTCTAAACCACGCGGGTCGGCATTGCCAATATCTTCCGATGCCATGCGCACGACTCGGCGCGCTAAATAAATAGGGTCACAGCCACCGTCTAACATCCTGCACATCCAGTACAATGCGGCATCGGGGTTACTGCCCCGAACCGATTTATGCATGGCTGAAATTTGTTCGTAAAATAAATCCCCGCCCTTATCAAAGCGTCGCAACGTTTGAGATGTAACTTCTTGTATAGTATTTTCATTTACTGTTAATCGACCATTTTCTTCACTGGCTAAATCAACCGATATTTCCAAAAAATTTAACCCGCGACGTGCATCACCATCGGCATGGTTTGCAATGAGTCGCAGCATATCATCATTAATATCAACATCGTGCTCACCTAAACCCAAAGCTTTATCGGTGAGTGCGCGCTTTAACAAACGTGTCATTTCATCTGGCTGAATAGATTTTAAAACATAGGTTTTGCAACGCGACAATAATGCATTGTTTAATTCGAAAGAGGGATTTTCTGTGGTGGCGCCAATAAAACTTACGGTGCCATCTTCGACAAAAGGTAAAAATGCATCTTGCTGAGACTTATTAAAACGATGCACCTCATCAACAAATAAAATACTTGGCTTTTGATAAACATCATAAAACTGATGGGCTTTTTCGATTGCCGCACGAATATCTTTTACGCCAGATAATACTGCCGATACAGATAAAAATTGCGCATCTGAATAATTTGAAATTAATCGCGCGAGGGTGGTTTTTCCGGTACCGGGCGGCCCCCAAAAAATCATCGAATGTAATTTACCTGTTTCGATGGCTACGCGTAATGGTTTGTCTTTGCCGAGAATATGGCTTTGACCTAAATAATCATTTAAGTTATTGGGTCTTATTTTATCGGCTAGGGGTTGGTAATTATTTTCTGGCATGATTTAAATATTGTGTAATTATTACTTTTTTCAGCGTTAACATTCATTAAAATTTTAGTTGCATTAAAGACACTAAATTCTTGCTTTCGCAGGAATGACAAGAAAAACAAATCTGCTGGAAACTAATTTCTCACTAAAACTGAATAAAAAATCTCAAGCCAAAAAATCTCAAGCCAAAAATTCCCAATTAAAAATCGCCAATCACATCCGTACCCTTCGGTGCAATAAATTCAAAATATGATTTTTTAAACGCTGGATTCACCACCAGCTGTTCAAATTCAATTTCTGTTTTCTGCTCGAAATTATCAATAAAACGCATGGTTTTAATTTTTCCATTTTGCAACCCTATTTGCATTTCTTTAAAATCGCTTTCAGTGTTTTTTGGTGTGAGTTTAACCCAGCTTTGGTTAGATTTTTTTGGCATGGCGCTAACCATAAATTCAATATCTAGCTTTTGATTTTTATCTAACAGGTTTACTGGCGATGACGCTAATATTTGACTATAAGGGCGCACATTAGCTTGCTCGAGTTCAGAGTCGTACATCCATATTTTTTTGCCATTCGAAATAATATTTTGTGGGTAGGGTAAAATATAATCCCAGCGAAATTTACCTGGTCGCTGCATGCTTAAACTACCCGCCGACTGTTGTAATAAATAGCCATATTTATCAACTAGTTTTTGCTGAAAGCGTGCTGATATACTGGATGCATTATCGAGAAATTTTTCTAATTCTATTTGCGCGGGAATACCTTTTGCCAAAAGATTAAAACTGCTTAGCATAAATCCCAGCATAACTAAATTTATAAAATACCTTTTTAACATTGTTTTTTTCTGACCTGTTATTTAAATACAATTAGTAGGAGTTAGCTTTAGCTGACGATAAACGGTGCGATACGAAGTGAGCCTAAATATAAACTTTATTTATTAACTATTCGCTACGCATCGCTTGAAATATCGTTAGCTAAAGCTAACGCTTACAGATAATTTTAATTAATATTCTGGTGGCGGCGGCGCTAGTACTTCACGTTGCCCATTCGATTGCATTGAACTCACCACCCCTGCCGCTTCCATATCTTCTACCATGCGCGCGGCGCGATTATATCCCACCTTTAATCGGCGCTGCACATAAGAGATAGAGGCTTTGCCTGATTCGGTAACAATTTTTACGGCTTCATCATACAGCACATCACTTTCTGCTTCGCCTTCTCCCATTGCTGGACTTTCACCCGGCAGCTTAATGACATCACTGTTATCGTTAATTAAATTATCAATGTAATTAGGTTTTGCTTGTGCCCGAATATGTTCACACACCGCATGCACTTCGTGGTCATCCACAAATGCTCCGTGTATTCGCTCGGGAATACTGCTGCCCGCATTCATAAATAACATATCGCCGTGGCCAAGTAATTGCTCTGCGCCCATTTGATCTAAAATGGTGCGCGAATCTACTTTTGATGAAACCTGAAATGCAATGCGGCTAGGAATATTGGATTTTATTAAGCCGGTAATAACATCCACTGAAGGACGTTGAGTTGCCAAAATTAAATGAATACCCGAGGCGCGCGCTTTTTGTGCGAGGCGTGCAATTAACTCTTCTATTTTTTTACCCACTACCATAATTAAATCGGCAAACTCATCTACCACCACCACAATAAATGGCAGCGTTTTTAAATCTTGTGCTTGTGTATCGCCGCCGAGTAATTCATCTTTTACAAATAACGGATCTTTAATTGGCTCGCCCGCGGCTATTGCTTCGGTAACTTTCTTATTGTAACCGGCAATATTTCGCACCCCTAATGCGGCCATTAATTTATAACGGTTTTCCATTTCGCCCACCGCCCAACGCAATGCATTGGCTGCTTCGCTCATGTCGGTTACAACGGGGGTTAATAAATGCGGAATGTCATCGTAAACATTTAGCTCTAACATTTTTGGATCAATTAAAATCAAGCGCACGTCTTCGGGTGTGCTTTTATAAAGCAAGCTAATCAGCATAGTGTTAATGCCAACCGACTTACCCGAGCCGGTGGTACCTGCCACTAATAAATGCGGCATCTTGCCAACATCTGCCACCATCGGGTGGCCTGAAATATCTTTGCCCAGTGCCACGGTTAATGGTGAATTGGCTTTATCGTAAGCCTTCGACATTAAAATTTCGCTGAGCGAAACAATTTCTTTATACTCGTTAGGAATTTCTAAACCAACAAAGGTTTTACCGGGAATAACTTCTACCACGCGCACCGATTGCACCGATAAAGATCGCGCCAAATCTTTTGAGAGCGCGGTAATTTTGCTGGCTTTAATACCGGGCGCTGGCTGCATTTCAAAACGTGTAATTACCGGCCCCGGATGCACTGCTTTCACTTCAACTTCGATATTAAAATCTTTAAGTTTAAGCTCAACTAAGCGCGATAATGCTTTTAACGCATCACTCGATAAACCTTTGCCCGAACGAACAGCGTCATCTAATAAACGCAAAGGTGGTAATTCCGTATCTGCGCCAGTGGTGTCTTCAAATAAGGAGATTTGACTTTCCCTGGAGGCGCGCTCGCTAACTTCTACTTTATTTATCACCGGTTCAATACGCACCGGTTGTTTGCGCGATTCTTTTTTTATAATATCGGCTTCTACTGCTTTTACACGGGTTTCGCGGGCTATCTCACCCTCTTTCTTTTCTTCACGTAGTTCTCGATAAATACGAATTTTTGATTGCAGCCACTCAGCACTTTTGAGCAAACCTTCACCTAACATATCCATTACACTCAACCATGACAAGCCAGTAAAAACCGTAATACCAGCCAAAAAAATCGCCAAGGATATTAGTGTAGAGCCGAGCACACCCAGCGCTTCCGCCATGCCATCGCCAAGCCACAGCCCCAAAATACCGCCACCACCTTCTGGCAAAGTATTGGGCTCAATCACAAAATGCAGGCTGGTTAATGCACAGCCGGTTGCCAGCGTCATAAAAAAACCCAGCCAACGAATGCCCAGCACGTTAAAATCGATTTCACCTTCTTCGGTGCGTTCGCGCATAACCAACCAGCCACTGTAGGCAATCATCACCGGAAACAGATAACTTAAATAACCAAATAAAAAATACAGCACATTTGAAAACCAGGCTCCCACAACCCCCGCCATATTTTGAGTGCCGGTAGACGGGCCCGAATATGTCCAGCCCGGATCTTGATTATGATAAGTAACTAAAGCGGTAAGAATAAAGAATGCGATGGCCAGCAATATAAACAGGGCGGCTTCACGCAAGCCACGGTTAATATGGATAGTGAGCCCCGCTAGCCCGCTTAACTGTTTATCATCTTTTTTACGGCGCGCCTGTGCCAATGTGTTGAACCCTTTTAAATTTAATACTTAAAAATATTGATTCTGAAAACGATACAATTCATTGATTAAATACATGTTTTTGAATCTCTCCGCAGTATACCAGCATAACGTAAAACTCTGTAGTCGGTGATTAGCTTTATGTGCGACAGCCCCACTTTACCCGCTATTTTATGCGGTTATTTCATCTGCATAAAAAGCATATCATCTAAGGACGCCTTAAGATTCTTTTGTTAGAATACCGCCCAATATTAAATTACCCGCTATTTTGGAGACGCTTCATGGGCATCGAGAAACATTGCAAATTATTAATTTTGGGCTCTGGCCCAGCGGGCTATTCAGCAGCCGTTTATGCCGCACGTGCAAATTTAAACCCAGTAATTGTTACTGGTATGGAAATGGGCGGCCAACTTACTACCACAACAGATGTTGATAACTGGCCAGGTGACAACGAAGGCGTGCAAGGCCCCGAGTTAATGGAGCGCATGAAAGCGCACGCCGAACGTTTTGGCACTGAAATTATTTTTGACCACATTCATAAAACCGACTTTAGCCAACGTCCGTTTAAACTGGCAGGTGATGCTCACGCTTACACCTGCGATGCACTCATCATCGCTACCGGCGCCAGCGCTATGTATTTGGGCATGGAATCGGAAGAAGCGTTTAAAGGCAAAGGCGTTTCGGCCTGCGCAACCTGTGATGGATTTTTCTATCGTGGCCAAAACGTGGCGGTAATTGGTGGCGGTAACACGGCGGTTGAAGAAGCGCTATATTTAGCCAACATTGCAGACCACGTAACCATTGTGCATCGCCGCGATCAATTTCGCTCTGAAAAAATTCTGGCAGATCGTTTAATCGAGCGCGCTGAAAATGGCAATATCACCATTGCATGGGATAACACATTAGATGAAGTACTCGGCGATGACAGCGGTGTAACCGGCATTCGCATTAAAAGCACCAAAGATAACAGCACCCAAGAAATTGATTTAGCCGGTGTGTTTATTGCGATTGGCCATAAACCTAACACCGATATTTTTGGCGACCAGTTAGATATGGATAACGGTTATGTTTCGGTGCAGGCCGGTGCAAAAGGTAATGCAACGGCAACATCAATTCCCGGTATTTTTGCGGCGGGCGATGTGGCAGATCAGGTTTATAAACAGGCAGTTACTTCTGCGGGTGCGGGTTGTATGGCGGCACTGGATGCGGAAAAGTTTTTAGACGAATTAGAAAGCTAGTCTCGCTCGTCAGCTAAAGCTAACTCCTACAGCATTTTTGCAGGAGCGGGCTTTAGCTCGCGAACACGCCACATCATGCAACTCAGTATATGCGAATCACTTAGCCATATTTCAGCCGAGCAATGGAATGCTTTAGCGGGTGACAGCAACCCTTTTATTCAACACCAATTTTTACTGGCATTCGAAACCGGACACTGTCTAGAAAAATTTGGCTGGTATCCAAAATATTTTTTAATTCACGACACCAATAAAAAACTCATCGGCGCCATGCCCGCTTATGAAAAACACAATTCCTACGGCGAGTTTGTTTTTGATTGGGCATGGGCCGATGCCTATCAACGCGCCGGTATTAATTATTACCCCAAACTAGTTGTTGCTATCCCTTATTCACCTTGCCAAGGCCCAAGAGTTTTAGCCCTCAATAATAACCTTGAAATTAAAAAAACATTAATAAAATTTGCCTTAGACTTTGCACATAAAAATAATTATTCCGGCACTCACTGGTTATTTAATCTACAAGATGATTTTGAAATTTTAAAACAACATACCGATCTACAACGATTTGATTATCAATTTCATTGGAAAAACAATAATTACAAAACCTTCGATGATTTCTTAGCCGAACTAAAACCTAAAAAACGGAAAAACATAAAACAGGAACGGCGCAAAGTTCGCGACCAAAACATCGAAATTAAAACCTACAATGGTTTAGAACTTAACGATGAACAATGGAATAAGATTTATTATTTTTATCAGATAACCTTTATGAAAAAATCTGGCTCCCCTACTTTGAGTTTAGATTTCTTTAAAGCTATTGCTGATAACTTATTAATTATTTTTGCTTATCATAATAATGAAATAGTAGCCGGTGCAATTTGCATTCAAGGAAAAAATGCATTGTATGGCAGACACTGGGGCTGTTTAGAAGAATATGATAGTTTGCATTTTGAAGTGTGTTACTACACTGGCATTGAATATTGTATTAATAACGGCTTAAAAATTTTTGAGCCAGGTGCACAGGGTGAGCATAAAATATCACGGGGATTTTTGCCAGTTAAAACTTGGTCGGCGCATCAGGTAAATCATACTGAATTTAATCGTGTGCTGGTGCAGCACTTACAGCATGAGTCAGCCGCATTAGAAGAATATGGCAACCAGCTTATTGCAGCTTCACCTTTTAAAATAAAATAAAATAATAAATTCTGTAGGAGTTAGCTTTAGCTGACTCCTACAAATATTTATTTATCCTTGCCACCAAATATTTTTTTATGCTCGGGTAAAAAATTATCTGCCAGTGTAGTGTAAATTGGCGTTTTACAAATCGACATTGAAATACCAGTTGCAATATATGCCGTTACCATTAGCGGTAAAATTAACACATGTTGATCAGTCATTTCCATCACAATAACAAAGGCAGTAATGGGTGCTTGCACCACGCCCGCAAAATATCCCACCATGGCAAATAAAATAATTGCACCGTATGGGTACTCGGTAAACCACTCAGCAATGTGTACACCTAAACCTGCACCGGTGGCTAGCGAAGGCGCAAAAATACCGCCGGGTATGCCACTTAAATATGAAGTTGCCGTCGCTAATAATTTTAAGTAACCATAGCTAGCATCAATTTCGCCAGTGTTTTCTAAAATGGCTTTGGCTTCGGCATAACCGCTTCCATAAGTTAAGTGCCCGGAATAAAAACCAATAATGGCAATACCTAAACCACATAAACCCGCAACCACATAAGGATTTTTATTTCTAAATGGCGAAATCCAACGAGTGCCATTAATTAACATTAAACTAAAAACACCACCTAATAATCCACAGCAAATACCGCAAACTAAAACCGGCACAATGGCATCACTCAATTCAATGCTTGCACTGGTAATACCAAAATAGGTGTAGTTATCTAAAATAGCAATTGCAATAATTGCCGCGACCATTACACCGGCCAACACTAAACCACGCGTGCGTACTTCAAACGAGCGACTTAATTCTTCTATTGCAAAAACGATTCCGGCTAAAGGGGTATTAAATGCGGCGGCTACACCCGCCGCGCCACCGGCAATAATTAATGCTCGTTCAATATCAAAATCTCGACGCCCTATAAAACGCCGCATGTAAAACATAATGGCGGCACCCACATGCACGGTTGGTCCTTCTCGGCCAATAGACGCACCACTTAATAAACCCAAAATACATAGCATGACTTTTCCAAATGCTATGCGCAGTGTTAACAATGCACCACGATTATCTTTTTCTGCCAGCTCTAATGTGGCAACCACCTGTGGAATGCCACTGCCTTCGGCACCGGGAAAAAGTTTTCGAGTAAGGTAAACAATTAAAATTAAACCCAGCGGCGATATAATAAAAGGCAGGTAACTATTTTTTTCAACTACATGAAAAAAAATTTCATTCGCCCACTCACTCGACACCGCCATAAACACCGCAACCAAACCAACAGCCGCGCCACCAATCATAAAAATAAAATTGGCTTTCCAATCTTTATGGGTAATTAGCCAACGGCTAGAATGTTTAATGTGTTTGCGCATAAAAATAATATTAAATGTTTACTAACGGTACAGGCCGGCAGGTGGAGCGCATTGTACCTGAAAATAACTAATAATGTGATGGGATTAAAATGGCTATTTTAATTTAAAGCATTAAACATCGGCCATCATGGTTTGAATTAATGCGCGTACTGTATCGCTTTCAAAAGGTTTATCGCAAATACCCGATACACCGGCTTGCTCGACGGCGGCCAAATTTCCCATATTGCCTTCTGAGGTTACCATTAATACCGGAATTGAACGCTGATTACTGCTGTTGCGAATATGTTCTAATAATGCTTTGCCATCCATTTTTGGCATATTGTAATCGGTCACCACAAAGTCAAAAAAAGAGCCATCTAATAATGGCACCGCATTTGCGCCGTCATCGGCTTCGGTAATATTTTCTATGCCCAAGCCTTTTAATACACGCTTAATATGATTTCTAGCCATGGTGCTGTCATCAACAATTAATACTTTTAAATCTTCTGCGCTAAAGTCACCAAAACTTAATGCGTTGGGATTTAAAATATCTAACGTATTATATAAACCGCGCTTTAACTGTTCTGATTTAAATGGCTTGGGCAAAATACCGGTCACTCCCGCCTGCTTTATTGGATCAATATAATCAAAGCCAGTTTCGCTAGAAATCAACATAAAGGCCACATCTTTAAGCTCTTCATCTTCGCGCATAATATGCACCAATTCTGTAGCGGTCATATCCGGTAAGTGCATGGCACTAATCACTAAATCGGGCTTAAATTGTGACATGTTTTTCAGTGCAGACTTACCATCAATCGACACATCAAAATGCTCAATCCCTGCATTTTTTAATTCTCTGTGAATAAATTTTGCTTGTGATTTAGAGGGTTCAACCATCAGCACAGCAAGCTCAGCTAAAGATTTTTCGTGCATTTAAATTACCTAAAAATAATCATTATTATTGTTTGAGTGTAGCAGTTCTTTTACACTTCGCTAATGATCTCATTACATTGGCTAGGCCCTGAACCTAGCGCTGAATTTCCAGCGCTAGAATTATCACTCACCGAACCCGACGGCTTATTAGCTGCCGGTGGCGACCTTAGCACAGAGCGCTTAATTCGTGCCTATCAATCGGGAATATTTCCGTGGTATAACCCAGACGAACCGATTTTATGGTGGGCACCCAACCCGCGTTTTGTATTACCTCCCGAACAAATAAAAATATCCCGCAGCTTGGCTAAAAACATTCGCAACAATCATTTTGAAATACGCATGGACAGCGCGTTTGAAAAAGTCATTTCAATTTGTGCAAACCAGCCCCGCAAAAATCAGCCCGGCACTTGGATAACCCATGAAATGCAGCAGGCATATATCAACATGCATCACGCAGGGCATGCACATTGTGTTGAATGCTGGAACGGCGATGAACTGGTGGGCGGTTTATACGGCATTCACAGTGGGCAGGTTTTTTGCGGTGAGTCTATGTTTACACGTGAAAGCAATGCATCAAAAATTGCACTGGTATATTTGTGTGGTTTTTTACAACGCCATGGTTTTAAATTAATTGATTCGCAAGTATACACAGAACATTTAGAGCGATTGGGTGCGCGCATGATTTCCCGTAAAGAGTATGTAAAAATTTTGCAGCAAAAAAATAATGTTAATATGCCGAATAACTGGAATGAGTTATTTAAGGTTTATTTAAATAGTGAAAAAGTTTTGGTTTGAAACGGCAGTCACACATAATTATTTACACCATTAAATAACTCTTTAGTAAAAGGCGATTCCAATTGCCACTTAATTATAATGTAAACGCTCTTATATTTTGGTGAAAGTACACTAATATATTGTAAAATTCATTCTGAATTTATTGAACAATAAATTAGAAAGCATTTTCATAAAATTCAAATCAAATCTAACAATTGTATCGTTCACAGCCCATACATCTCAAAACTCATTTACATTCCGTCAGCACTCTATCTATAGTGCATTCAGCCCGATCGTTGTTTAATGACACTTTTAGTTCACTGTTAAACCTAGAGAAAACGATAATGACTTTTTGTTAATAAAAACAAATTTCAGCAGACCAGATTACTGGATAAGTAGCACAGAATTACGCCCGCAAACCCGAAGTTCTTGAACATTCAAACAACCTCAATGTAGACGTTATTTACGGAACGATTTACGGGACGATTCAAAAACAACCAATAAAAAAGCCGCATCCAGTGCGCAAGTAGGCTCAGATCTCAATTGTTTCTAATATTAGAGAAAACTGAGTTCTGACACTAATGGCACTTACTTAAGCCAAAGTTGCTTTATGAAAACCAATATAACCCATTGAAAAATATAAAAAAGGCTGGCGTGATGGTAAAGTGATTGTTACCACACAAAACACAATCATCAGGAGTCGCC